>Ga0265297_10000995_pt1 | contig 72164 bp, 140 predicted proteins | sample Munlanlwell13791_FD_192502 | JGI IMG/M metagenome (GOLD analysis project Ga0265297, IMG submission 192502) | Leachate microbial communities from a municipal landfill in Southern Ontario, Canada - Leachate well 137-91 | ecosystem: Engineered > Solid waste > Landfill > Unclassified | place...
GAGAAAATTAAAATGCCTCAAATGATTGTATGTCCTAAGTATGTTGAAGAAAATGAACTCTACATAAAAGAAGACCGAGAATTCAAGAAAGCTAAGAAGTGTGGTTTCAAATCGCCAAATTGGAATTTTTGAAATGAATAGAAATCTTGAGAACATCATTGAAAGATACTGCCGAAAAAATAATATAACTGTTAGATTTTTTCATTCTAGCACTACTGGAGGTTTGGTTAACGCTTTCGTAAAAGATGGCCGCATAAATAACAAAAATATTGGTGTTGAGGTGTGGGGAGGTTTTTGTAAAAGAACATTGGATTGGGTTTTTCTCCACGAAATATCTCACACTTCCGGGATTATTTTGAATAGATGTTCGATTGTTCGTTGTGAAGAAGAAATATACAGACGATATGAAGAATGTTTAGCAAATAAGATTACATATGCACTCTTTACACATTTCAACAAGAAATATAATTATTTAAAAAATTGTGAAAGATTTACACGCGAGGAAGAAAAATCTTTGAAAGACAAGATTGATTTGGATATTAAACAAGCAATTAATTTATTCTTTGATTGAGAAGGCTTTAGTCGGCCTTTTCTTTTTGCTAACGACCCTATTGAAGACCGAAGGAATATCCAGCTTGACTTTGGTGTCTTGAAAGCATATATTCTATCTGTAGGAAAGAGACATTCACAACAAACAAAAGGGAAAGAAAATGGAAGGACTGATTGAATTTTACGAAAAGAAGTTTGGTCATACCAGTATTTCTGATTTAACCGAGGACGATGTTGCCGAATTGAAGCAGTGTTTTGGTGACCCGGACTGGAAGGATGTTTGTCGTATTTACCTCAACATGAAGGATGATTAAAATGTATAGCCTGAAGTTTCGTATCAAGGTGTTTTTCATGGAGCATTACCGGAAGCTGAATGTTTTTGGTGGTGAATTCCGGAAGCATATTTACCGAGACATTGGTTATTATTACCAGTCTCTTTCTCCGGACGATAGGAAGAAGATTGAACAGAATATTATGATGCTTCGGATTCATTCTGTTTGGTATTCTAAGGGATATGTTTGGATTAAATGCGAACGTCCTGGAATTTTGATTGGAAAGAAGGGAGAGAACATTAACAATCTTTCCAAGTTCATTTCTTCCAATTGGCCGTTCTATCTTCCTTTCAAGGGAATTAAACTGAAGGAAGAAAAGGAACTTTCGCATCTTTACAATTACCAGTATTCTTATTCTGATTGGGATGGATGAAAAATGATTGTCCAAAAGATTAGGTTTGTTGTTCGTGATAGAAATGGCTGTTTGGAATTCAATGAAAAGTATATTGTTGTTCATTCCACAAGACCAATTGAAGAATTTGAAAATGATTACGGTAATTGGAAGAAGTTCATTAACGAAAAGTTGTCGGATGTTGAATTGGATGATTTGTTCCAGTCTGATTACGAAACTTGGTTCAATGAATTTTGGATTGGTTTGGGATATTACATTGTTTACGATAACGATGAATTTGTCAAGAAATGTTGTTATCGCGAATCGGAAGGAATTGTGGAGGAATAAGAAATGAATTGGTTTAAGAATCTTTTCAAGCACAATTGCCAAAATAACAAACAGTGGATTTCTTTTGAATATTCCAAGTGTGGTATGACTGGAATAAAATACGGGTTGATTATCAATTTCCGTTGTAAGTATTGTGGAAAGGAATGGAGTGAATAATGATTATTGAAAAAATCAAATTTGTTGTTTTTAATGATTGCCATTGTTGTTTGATTTGTGAAAAATATATTTTGGTTTAGGAAAGTGTTACCAAAGAAGAATTCACTAATCATCTTCAGCAATGGGAATATTTCGTCAAAACAAAACTTAATTCTATTGTTTTGGATTCGCTTGTTCCTTATCAATTGGAAACCATCTTTGATGAATTTTGGGGCGAAAAAGAATATACAATTATTTTTGACAACGCCTCGGGATTTCACAGAACCGTTTTTCGCGAAGGTAAAGAGTAAACCGAAACAATTTCCAGCTTGACTTTGATTATGTTTTGGTGTATATTCTATCTAACAAAAGGAGAACGAAATGGGCTACACAGGAATTCGTCAGAGTGTTTCTGCTACAAAGGAAATGCTCATTCGTGAATATAATTACGAAAACGAAACCCGCAAAAGTGAAGTTCTGAAGACTCATTCTTACGGAAGCGAATTTTGGATTCTTTTGAAGGTTTTTGACAAGCGAACTTCCGAAACTATTGTAACTGCCGATGTTGTTGTAATGTCTCACAAGAATGGCGAAACTGTTTACAAGGAAATGAATGTTTGTATTTATCCTTATTACTACAACATTCCCGAGAGTTGGCTTTCTCAATTGACACATGCTCATACTAGCGGAACGTCGTTTAATGAATGGCTTTCAGCAACAAAAGAATTCATTCGTCGGAAGGGATTGGAAATTGTCTCGGGTTTCATTTTTGAATTTAATGGAAAGAATTACACCACTGTTGAAAAGTATACAAATCAAAGTTGGCTTGTCAAAAGAGAAGATGGACAAGTTTTCAAAATTAAGACGGCATTGATTAAGGAAAGGATGTAAAAACATGAATAACGAAACTGGCATTCACCAGAAGTTGATGGATACCGCATATAGCAAGTATGGAAATCTTTCTACCGAGGAATGGTATAAGATTTTGACAGAATCCGAAAAAGAAGCGGTCGTCCTTGGTAATTTTAATTATCAAGTTTGTAATGGGGGCGTTTCTCAATGGATTTTTAACGGATATTGTTTAGACATTGAGTTTTTGATTTCTGTTCTAAAGAAGATTGGGACGGAAAATTGTTTGGAGATTGTGAAGTTTTTGAAAAAGGTTTTGCCTAAAATTGATTTGTCGGCAAAGCGTTCGGGTTGTATGGGAAACTATTTGAAGCTAAAGAACAGTTCCGGAAATTGGAAGATTAACGGAGAATTTGAAAACGTTTTCTATTCCGGATTGAGTGATAAGTTTTTAGAGGATTGTGTTGTGTATTTTGAAAGGAAAGAAAATGAACAAGAGAGCTAATGTCCTTTTCTGTCTTTCGGGAATTGTTTCTCCTCATACTTTGGAAGCGGCCTTGGTTATTGCTTCATTTCTTCACAAGGGAATTAAAGACAAAGGTGGTCGCCCTTACATTTGCCATCCTCTCTGGATTTACGGGCAAATTGTTTCCAAGGGCGGAACACTTGAAGAACAAATCGTAGCAATTCTTCATGGTGTTTATGAAGATTCGGAAGTGACTTTGGAGGAACTTTCTACTTGGTTCTCTCCTACAATTTGTTCCGCTGTTGATGCTCTTAGCAAACGTGAAGGAGAAACACGAAAAGAATATATTGACCGTGTTTCAATCAACGAAATTGCCCGAAAGGTTAAGAAGGAAGATTTGCGGCACAATATGGACATTTCACGTCTTAAGAATCGGGGGAATTTGACGGAAAAGGGTTGGAATAGATTTGAAAGCATTTAGCGATGAATATCAGTTTCTTTGCGGCGGACAATTCAATATCTAAATTCAATATCTAAAGGAAATCTAACATGAAACATTTTCTAATTTCCAGGAATGCCAACGGAACTATTTCGTATTTGGCGCAAGGTTCTTTGAAACAAATGAATCATCTTTGTAGGTTTAGTATTTTCGCGGTTACTACAATTGATGATTACCACGAATGCGAAAGAAAGTTTGGATTGAAAAATGTATTGTCTGTTTCTTGATGATTTGCGGGAATTGTCTTACATTGGCCCGAAAGACATAAGCGAATGGAAGATTGCTCGTAGTTCGTCGGAAGCTATTGGAATCATCAAAGAATTTGGGTTTCCGGAATTCATTTCATTTGACCACGATTTAGGAGAAGATGATACGGCAACGGGTTTTCTGAAGTGTTGGATTTGCGAATTTCCAGATGTTCCTTTTCCGAAATATGCTATACATTCTTCAAATCCAATTGGTTCGGCAAATATCAAATCCTTTATTGATTCATATAACAGAAGTTTGGAAATGTAATAGGAGAATAAAAATGGAAAAGAAAGTCTACAGACAACTTCCAAAGCATCAATATGGTTTTTGGCTTCGCGTTCTTCGTTTTCTTGTGTTCTAACATTATCATTGAGCTATAGTTTCTAGTAATCAGTTGAAGTCTTTTCTTCCCTATAAATACCTATGTATGATTAAGTCGTTTAGGATAGAGTTGAATCCCAATTTGAAACAAGTTCAACAATTCAACCAACATTGTGGAATAGCCAGATATGCTTACAACTGGGCTTTACAGAAACATAATCTTGAAACAGAAATCGCAAAAACAGAAGCAAAAGAACAAGGACTAGAGAAACCAATTTACCCAAGAATCTCGTCAAAAGATTGGTATAAACAGTTTGCTAAACACAGAGACACAGAAGGAAATGAGTGGATTGCTAAACCTTCTAAATGGGCGTGGCAAAATGCTTTGAGAAATCTTGAGAACGCTTTTGCTAGATTCTTTAAGAAAATAGGCGCTTATCCGACAGAGAAGAAAAGATTTCAGCATGACTCATTCACTCTCTGTTCATGTTCTGTAGGATACAACTACATCAAGCTTCCTAAGATAGACAAAGTTAGATTAAAAGAATTTGGTTATGCTACCGACAAAGAGGTCAAAGTCACATCTATCACAATCACAAGAGAGGCAGACCGTTGGTTCTGTTCTTTCTACATCAAAGGAAAATATCAAGCATCTACAAAACAAAGTCTCTCAGACATTAACGATTCAGACGTTGTTGGTGTAGATTTAGGAATCAAGGATTTAGCAATCACCTCAGACGGACAAGTTTTCCAGAATCCAAAAGCCTACAAAAAGAACAAACGCCGTCTAGCCCGACTTCAACGCAAATTAGCCAGACAGACAAAAGGTTCAAACTCAAGAAAGAAAACAATCCTCAAAATCCAACGTCTACACCGCAAAATCAAAAACAAAAGAAAAGATTCAAGCAACAAAATGACAAGCTCTATTGTGAAATCAAATCCAAAACTTGTCGTGATTGAAAGTCTAAAGCCTAAAAACATGTCAAAGAATCACAATTTGGCAGGAAGCATTTTAGACGCATCGTTTGGAGAGATAGGAAGACAATTTTTCTACAAGTCAGAGTTTGCTGGGATTCATTTAGTGAAAGCTCCTACTTTTTATCCAAGTTCTCAGTTTTGTTCATGTTGTGGGTTTAGGAAAAAGGATTTGAAACTAAGTGAAAGAGAATGGGTTTGTCCTAATTGTCATGAGAAACACGATAGAGATTTCAACGCCGCAAAGAATCTACAATTTTTCGGTTTGTTTTTGTTAGACAAGATTCCTCAATCAAATGAGGCTACCGGGAGTTTTCCGGGAAGTAGCGCAAGTGGAGATGAGAGGTTTCAGTTCCTTAGCGAACGGTGCTCGTCAGTGAAGCTTGAATTCCATAGTAGACATTCGAAAGAGTTGACTATAAAGGATTGAACTGAATGTTCCAAAGACACAAAACAAAGATGGAATTGAATCTTTGTTGCTTGAATTACAAAGTGACTTGGAAGATTATCAATCAACATTACAATTGATTAGTGATTGTATTATCAAAAATATTGAATGTGTGGATTTGTTTCAAGTCATTTCAAATGAACGAAACAGAATCAAGCATATTCTTTTCATTCTTCCATATGTTCAGGGAATTACTGAAAAACTTAGAAAAGAAATCGCAAAAACCAAAATCTTTGATTTGGAAGATGCGCTAAACATTGAGCGAATCATTTAATCGCAATAAAAAGCGAATCTAACAAGTTCGCTTTTCTCCAACCTCCTCGCCTATTGAGGACCGAAGGAATATCCAGCTTGACTTTGATTTATTCCAAGCGTATATTAGAAGCACAAGAGAGGACTGGAAAAGAAACTCAAAATAGTCCTTGACTTTCAACCAAAAAAGACGTATAATAAAGGGGTAAGAGAAGACGATTGATTTTCTCCAAGGAAGCAAGAAAATTGGAAATGTTTCGTTGGAGAGAATAGAAAAGAATTACGACTCGGTAGCTCAGTCCGGTTCAGCAGCAACTGGCTTTTAACCAGTGGGTCGTGGGTTCAAATCCCACCCGAGTCATTTTTCGCTCTTTCTTTGAGTCTAAATACTCAAATGAAGAGTGATGAACAATATAGACAAGTAATTGAACTAAAACAATCCGGAATGAAAATTTTCGAGATTGTTAAAATAACTGGATTAACCCGTGGTTGTGTTAATAATTGGATTCGTCGTGGTTCTCCACTCCACGAAGGAAAATTAAAGAAGTTTCAAGAACTTGATAGCGAAACAACCCCATTAGAATATCTAAAAACGCTTAATGAATCTCTAACAGAATCGGAAAGAAATTCGGCATATTCTTTTATTCTTGGAATGTATTTGGGTGATGGGTGTATTTACAAATATCTCCGGACTAAACAGTTAACAATTGCCCTTGATAAAAAATATCAAAAATTAAATGATTATGTTATCAATTCTATGAAAACCTTGTTCAATAAAGAACCAAATATATATGATAGAAGTATTGATAATGGCCAAAAGTTCAAAGCTAATTGTATAAACGTCCGATATTATTCTAAACATCTTGGATTGATTTTTCCTCATGAAGGAGCAGGCGCAAAACATCTAAGAGAAATAAAATTGACAGATTGGCAAACGAGTATAATTAGTCCGGTTGACATTGTTAAAGGTTTAATTATGTCTGATGGTTCTTATTATTTTTGTAACACTTTCAAGAAATTCAAATATACATTTTCCAACTGCTCGTTAGATATTTGTAATATTTTGATGACTTATTTGGGTGAATTGGGAATAGTTTACAATTTCCATAAAAAGAAAACTTTAGCACCAAAAGGAACAACCTACAAATATCATGTTGATGTCGCCAAACAATCAGAAGTAACAAAACTCCACAATTTAATTGGTGATAAAAATAACATAGTTTTGTAAACGTATTAACAAAAGAATCCAAAATGTCTCACGAAGATATTGACACAAAACCAAATCTTGATTCCCAAATAACATTAGAAATTTTGGAAGCACTACTCAAAGCTGGGTGTATTTCCGAAATTCTTCCTCTTCCTGAAAATGGATTTGAAACTGTATATAATGTTTCGTCCAATTCCGCTATTCACATTGTCGCCAAACCCGAATCGAAGTTTGATTACATTCTTCGGAAATATCCATGAACATTCTTTTAGCTGGCGACACTCATGGAGATAGAAACAACATTTCCAATTTGATTGACATTTCTGTTTCAAAGGAATGTTCTATTCTTTTCATTTTGGGAGATTTTGGTTTCTTTCCGCATCTTCCCGAACAAGCAAAGTTCCTTGATTTTTGCGAACAAGAATTCATTCGTTCTGGTGTAGAGATTCGTTTCATTAGAGGAAACCACGATAACTGTAAGATTTTGAATTCTCTTGGTGAAGGAATCCATAAAATTAGGAATGGTTTGTTTTATCATTCCGATGGTTTTGTTTGGGAATGGGAAGGAAAGAAATTTGTTGGAATTGGTGGAGCATATTCAATTGACAAAGAATTCAGAACAGAAGATTTTGATTGGTGGAAGTGCGAACAGATTCCTTTTTATTTGACAGAAACAGAAATTGGAAACGTTGATTTTATTTTTTCTCACGATGCTCCAATTTCTTCTAATCTTGATTCTGTTCTTGATTTTCGTTTTGACATCCAGACGATTGCCAACAGAAACAAACTCCAAATGATTTGTGAAAAGGTTTGTTGTTCGTATTTGTTCCACGGTCATTATCACCGAAGACATTTTGGATATGGTTCATTTTCGGACGGAACAGAATTCACTTGCGTTTCGTTGGATGCGAATTGCGGGCAAATTCAAAATCAGATTTGGCTTTTAGAAATTTGAATTGATGCGGTTGTGAAATCTTCCGCTTTTCTTTTTGAAACTCCGCCTCTTGAACACCGAAAGAAAATCCAGCTTGACTTACCTTTCGTTCTATCGTATATTCATAAAACGAAAGGGAAAACAAAATGTCTGACAAGGTTCTGGCTATTCTCACTCAGGTTATTTCCAAGAATATTCAAGATGGAAATAAACTTCCGTGGTTTCGTCCATGGTTCGGTGGCTGTAAGATTGTTGGTGGAAGGAACATTTACGCTCCAAGAAATCTTACAACGAATAAGGAATATCGGGGAATCAATTATATGTTGACTTCTATGCAGGGAATGCCGAGTCCTTTCTGGTTGACATTTGACCAAGCAAAGGAACGAAAGATTTATCTGAAGCCAAATCAACAGTATACGCCAATTGTTCGGTGGATTGTTGATGAGAATGAAGAAGGAAAGACGGTTTACAAAGGATGTCGTTACTTCCGAGTTTACAATCTGTCTCAGTTTCAAAATTGGGAGAACATTAAGACTCCGGATTCTGATTTGGTGATTGAAGAAGAGAATGAAGAAATCAAGAACAATTTGATTGATTCTGCGGAACGCATTATTGCCGGATTTAATAAAGGACCGGAAATTGGGTTTGGTGGTAATCGTGCTTATTACGTTCCATCTATTGACAAGGTAACAGTTCCAAAGATTTCTGATTTCATTTCTTCGGAACACTACTACGCAACCTTGATTCACGAATTGGTTCATTCTACAGGCCACGAAAAGCGATTGAAGCGAAAGGGTGTTGCCGAAGGAATGGACGGATTTGGTGGAAAGAATTATAGTTTTGAAGAATTGGTAGCTGAAATTGGAAGTTGTTTTCTTTGTAACAGAATTGGAATTGACACAGAAAAGGTCTTTGATAATTCTGTAGCTTACATTCAGAATTGGCTCGGAAAGTTTCATGATGATGTAAGTATGCTTCCAAAGGCGGCGCAAATGGCACAAAAGGCTGTTGATTTGATTCTTGGAACGGAATATAAAAATGAGTCGTAAGAATACATATCGTAACTTTTTGATTCGTATTTTCTCGGCAATTGAAAAGTTTGAATCGTCGGATTTCAAAAGTAACGAAGATAAAATTGCTGGAATGAGTGACATTCTTTCTGAAGCAATCAAGATTCGTTATGAAATTGAAAACCGAAAGGACTTAAAGGATTATTCTCATTTCATTCTTTTTGCAAAGGGATTTTACGCCGACGGGACTGTAAATGACAATTATTTCAAGAAGCTGAGGCGAATTGCTTCTAACTGGAATGGAATTGAAGAACGATTTGTAGACAATCAAATGGTTTGGCGAATTACTTCTGAATTGATTTCTCGGGTTTTGCCTGTTGAAGTTACTGAATTCTTTGAATCGTATTCTCTGGTAAGCACGTTCAATCCAAAGATGGAAGGAATTGAATTGTTCATCCGCACCAACATGAGTATTATTTGTAATTGGTCTTCCGATGATATTGGGTGTGATTGGAGTTTCTTGGATGAAGCGAAAAACAATTTGATTAACATGGACAATTTGAACATTGTTGAACTTGAAAATGACTAAAATTGAAAGCGGAACGAAAAATCTTCCGCTTTTCTTTTTCAATCTCTGCCTATTAAAAACCGAAAGAAAATCCAGCTTGACTTTAATGTCCTTTGGTCGTATATTATATCTAACAAAAGGAGAGCTATGAAATTTTGGTTTGCCGGAAAGCACGATGAAAAAGATTTGTGTCTTGTTTATTTCGGGTCGCATAGTAGACTTAGAAAGAACAATTCGTATCTTTTCCACCGAAACGATTTTACGACACTGATTTCAATTCCAAAGAAACAGAAGCATTTAGTCAAGTATAATTTTCAAACGCAAGAATATGACTCTAGATTGTCGTGGAAGGAATGTTTTGATATGGGTTTTGTAACAGTAATTCAACACAAATTCTGCGGAGGGTCGTAATGTTCAATTCAATTCTTTCGTTTCTCAATCACAATCTTCATTGGTTTTTGGTTGGTGGTTTGTTTACAATCTTTTCAAAGCATCCAGACAAGTCAGTTAAAATTTATTACTATTCTTTGGCGATGGTTTGGATTGTTTTGGTTTTTCTCAAAGGAGTTTTTTAATGCACTACGACATTTCTCTTTGCGACGAAAACGGAAAGACTCTTTGCGGTTCGGATGGGAATTTCGATGTTGACAGAAGGTTGAATTTCCAGAACATTCACAAGCAAATCATTGAATATCGCGAAAGGTTTAAGTCAAACTTTCCGCACAAGTATGAGCATTGGACACATTTCATTTACAAGAATAGAATATTTAGGATTTGAAAATGGAAGATATTGAAGTTTTGAATTTCAACAAAGACAAGTATAAACTAATTTGTCTTCACGTTCAAACTATTCCAAACATCAACATTCACGAAATTATAAATGATTGCGGTGTTATCAATGGACATTTCTTTCTTTATGAACAATATCGTCAAAAGAATGATGTAAAACAATGTGAAAGGAAATTGTATTTGTTGAATGCGGCTATTGCTCAACTAAACAAATCAGCAAAAACAAGTTACACAATTTCCGACTTCATAGATTGACCGAAACAATTTCCAGCTTGACTTTCGTATTTTCCAAGAGTATATTACATCATAGAAAGGTGAACAATGGAATACGAAAAGTTTCTTGAACAGTTTTGCGAAGTTCGTTACTCTCGGAAGTATGCGAACAAAATGTCAATCAATACGTTGGTCAATTACAACGACATGTCTTCGGCACGAATTCATTTTCTTCGGAAGTTTGAATTCAAGAAGGATGAATTGGAAACTCTCCGAACTGTTCTAAGGGAAGAAAAGAACAAGTTGGAAGTTAGGTATTCAGAACTTGTTGAATCGGAATCTTTTCGAGTTCTTGGAAAGCGTTGGCATCCTTCGTTCTATCAAATTTCGGGAATCTGTCGGAATGAATTTTCTACGGAAGCAAAGAACGAATTACGAGCGAACCTTGACAAAACTTACAAGATTCAAAATGCGCTGATTTGCATTAACTATGTTTTGAAGTATTGGAGATAACCGAAGGAAAATCCAGCTTGACTTACATCCAAAAATGTCGTAACTTATAGATGTAAGAGAGAATCGCTTTCAACAAAAACAACAGGAAAGAAAAATGGGCTACGTTGATACTTTGAAAATTCCTACCATTGTCCTCACAAATGCCAAGAAGAACGGTATTTGTAAATGGAAGCAGGACGACGGAATTGTTTGCCTTGTTTACGCAAATGGTTCTATCAAGGGTCCGTTTGCTGAATTTGAAGCGAACGAAATCATTCAGGCTTCTAGCTTCTAAGGCTTTCAAGAAGAAGCAGGAAGAATGGAAACTGGTAATGGATTCCCGAAAGCACGAAACTCACCAAGCGAATGTTGTTCGTGGAATTGAAATTGCCAAGAATCTTCGCAAGGTTCGTTCTCAAATTCTTCGGAAGTGTCGCTAACATGATTGAAACTGCGGAAGGTCAAATTGGGTGGAGCAACTGAAATTCCATAAAAAGGAAAACTAAAATGTCAAAATTGTATTTGCTTCCGGCTTTCGTTGGAGAATATTTTGAAATCCGAGCAATGATTTACGATTGCGATAAGTATGAAGGCTTCGGGATTATTGCTCAAAAGAACATCAACACTTCCGAAGAATTGTATGGGTGTAACAAGATTGTTTATCTGTCTCATGGAATGACTTATATTCCTAATGACAAGTTGGTTCGTATTCAAAAGAATTTCAACAAGCTGAATACGGCTTTTAATAAGCAATATAATAAGGACGAATGGACCAACAATTTCATCAAGGCTGTTATTTCTTTGATTCTTGTTTCTGGTTGTGAAAAGAAACTATTTGTCGCAAATGGAGCAAAAGAAAAGGAAATCGCAATTAACCAATTCATTGAAACGAAATGGGATTAGGTTTTGTTGAATGCTCTTTGTAAAGAAGGAAATTGAAAAATGAACAATTCGGAATTAATTAAACATCTTGAGGAATGTTTGCGATTGATAAAGGAACAGGAAGAGATTCTTGCTGTTCCGAAAGATGAAATCGTTTCAACCGAAGATAGATTTTTCATTTTTCCGAGACGTATTCATATCAAGTCTACCGGAAAGAAAACTTGGCGAATTGGAACGGTAAAGAATTGCCGGAAGATTAAAACTTACTATCGGGATTTTGTTCATCCTGAAAGTGATTGTGTTGGCATCTTCTATTCACATTTTTATGAAATTGATTGAGGATACATAAAATGGTTTTCAATTCACACATAATTACAAAAGAAGATATTTCAATTGAAGATAGTGGTCAGGCAAAGATATTGACTATCAATACCACCGATGATAAAATTTTCTTCCGACTTCAATCGTGGGATGAGGACGGTAAAAACCACGAAAGTTTTGATGAAATTGTAAACCAATATGTTGGAAAGCGTATTCGTATTGAATTTGACGACGCGGATGCTAATTATCTGTAGAATTAAACATCAAACGGAACAATGGTTTCCTTGGAGGAACAAATGAACATTCTTGAAAATACAGAACCGAGATTGGGTGGAGGTAGGCTGGTTGCTGTTAATCAAAATGAAACAGAAATTACGACTTTTCTAACGCGATTGAGAATGTTTTCTTTTAATTCTATTAGGATATATTTCATTTGTGAATGGTTTTTTATTCGCAACAAACACTATAATGTTTTCGGAAGATTTTTTGATTTGTTCCGAACTAAGATTGAACACCAAACAACAGTAACAATTATGCTTCCTCCAACAGAAGAAAATCACAACGCCCTTAGAGATATGGGATATGAAATCACTGACAATGATGAAATTGAATGGATGTTGATTTGTCCAAAAGAATTTGATGATGATGTTCCAACACTTGTTGAGTTTATTCTTGATTATGAACAGTGGACTAAAATCATAGACAATCCGAATCTATATGCTGGACAGAAGTTGGAAGTTGCTAAACGCGAATTGTCTAAAATCCTTTGTGAATTTTGCTTACCTATTGTTGATGGACGATAACTAACAAAGCAGAATTCAAACTTCTGCTTTTCTTTTGCTAACCTCGCCTATTGAAAACCGAAGGAAAATCCAGCTTGACTTTCACAACAAAATTAAGTAGATTCTAAATGTCAGGGAAATGAGATGTCGCTAACGCTTGATAAGCTCAGACTGACTTGGATGGCATAAGGCGAAAAGAGAGTCGGGGTTTACCTCGGCTCTGTTTCTTTAGAAATCTCTTGACTTTGGTTTGGAGTTTCTTTATATTATCCTACAGGAGGTTCTACAATGACAAAGCCAAAGAAGTTTATGTTTCGTCGGGAAGATGGAACAATTGCTAGTTTTGATGGAGAATCTGCGGATGCTTCTCTTAGGAAACTTGGAACGGTTCTTTCTTGGGATGCTGATTTGAACACTGTTGATGTTCGGTTGCCATCCGGAAGAATTGAAAATGTTACAATGGTTGGAATGCGTTGACCGATAATTTTATTCAACGCGCAAAAGAAAAACACGGAAACAAATTCGATTACTCTAAGGTTGAATACAAAAGCCGTTTGGAAAAAGTAATCATTATTTGTTCGGTTCATGGTGAATTTGAACAAGTTGCGAAGGACCATTTGTCTGGACGAGGATGTTTGAAATGCGCTAGAGATAAACAAAAGAAATGGATTGATTCCCATATTTATACAAAGAAGAAGTGAAAATGGAAAAGCACATTCTTTACAGGTGGTTCAATACAAACGATGAATTGTTGTATGTTGGAATAACCAAAAATGCGTATAATAGACACAAACAACATATTGCTGAAAAAGAATGGTGTGTGTTTGAAGAATTGAAACACACAACATATGAATATTTTGAATCAAGAGAACTGCTAAACGAAGCCGAAAAACTTGCGATTGTTAACGAGAAACCAAAATACAATGTAACACACAACGAAAATCCTGTTGCTTATCGTAAACCAACATACGAGCCTAAAAAGCGCCACAAAAAAGAAATCATTGTTCGTGAAACTGTTAAAATTAAAGAAGTTGAAATTGTTCCGAAGAATATTTCAGATGTTGAATACAAACACTTGCGGCAATGTCTGAAAGATAAAAAAGGACAAGGTTTGAATTCGTGTTTGCGCGGATTGTATGATAGATATTCAAAGCACGACAGAACTTATATGTATGAAGATGAATTTGTTTTGAAACATATTATCAAAACAGAATTGGATAATCTAACCACGGCAAATCTTTATAACAACGAAATCAACAAGATAAGATATTCAAATACAATAATTACAATCATTTGGAATTGGTTTCGGACTTGTCAGAATTCTGAATTTGGACTTCCAAGTTTTGTAATAGATTGGGAACATATTTCTAAATTGTTTTTTGAATTTGAAGGAGAACAGAAAAGTATTTTTGAAATTTTGTTGAAGTTGAGTGCGACTGACTATCCAAAAACAGAAGGTATATCGTTTGGTAATAAAAACATTTGGGTGAGCTATTTTGAAATGTTATTCGCTTCTATTTTCAAAGTATATCGCGAAACAATTCTTTCTTTTTTAATTGAAGATGTTCCGGACATTCGGACTATAACAGGTGAAACAGAAATAAGAGAACGAGACTCATATCTTTTCTTCGGCGTTTCTATGATATCAATTAATGATTGGATGAATATTTCTTTTGAAAAAGAATTTAGTCTTCTTGGAGCGGAATTAAATGAATTTATAGATGTTATTGATTCATATATTGATGTTGATTTGGAAAGTGTGGCATAACCATCGAAACAATCTCCAGCTTGACTTTCATTAAACTTGAAGGTATATTAAAACTATGAAACTCTTCTATCTCGGAAAAGAACTTGATTCATCGGCAGAACAAGAATTGAAAACCGATAACGAATTTGGATTTGTTGTAACTATCAAGTTCAATCCTGACAACCGTTTTCATCGTGATACAGAAACATCCATTTTCCGAAACGCTACGGAAGTCCATTCTCGTTATACGGAAATGACTATTCGACCTGGAAAGAGAATTGCTTTTGAATCCGACATTCACCAAACAGGATTTTGGAAGGATATTGAAGAAATCGAAACCGTAACAATTGAATATGCTTTGGAAATGTATTCTTCGGCATATATGGCTTTTGAGGAATTTCCCGAATGAAAACAGAATATAACGACGGTGTTGTTGATTACAGTATCTATTTCAAATCAGATGAAAATTGCTATACTTTGATTTTCAACACAGAGAATCGTTGGGTTCCTTTTGTTTATGAACCAAAGAATAACAGAATCATTATCGTATCTGGTCATTATCCAATTCCAAAGTTCTTACCATCAAACAAATTCAAGGATTTTGTTGTTCAGGAAAAGGACCAAATTTGTATTCATTACATCAGTGAAAAACTTTTGAATACTCCAGAAGTTATCATTTCTGTTGACGGGTATAAAGGATATACTGTAACAAAGTTTTCGGATTTTGTTTATGAATTGAAATTTAATACGAAGTTTGAAAAGTATCATATGTTTAATAATGAAACGTATTTGCTTGGAAAAGATTTGGACGACGAATACTCTTTTGATGAATGTGTAAGAGTTGGTGAATTTTTGCCAAGAGAAATGTGTTTTATTGAACATCATAATCATAATGACGATGAATTGAAATTTACTTTTATTGATTTTGATGTTCTTACCGAAAGGAAATAAAAATGTCCCAACGAATTTTCATCATATTCCCAAGAGGAGATACGTCAAAACTAGCATTTGCTGTTGGTTTTGATTATGAAGAAAAATAGTATTGTGTAGCTTCGCGTCAATGGTTTGTCTATCCAGAATAACAAAAAGAAGCTGTTGAATACGGAAAGGAATTGGCACAAAAGCACAATCTTGAAATTTCTTTTGAAGGATTGTATTCGGAAATTGAAAGAGAACAACAATATCTTGATTGAAACGGAATGAAATATGAATCTTAACACAGCTATTCAATATGTGCTAACGTATCGTCGTCATGGAAAGTCTTTATATACATTCAAAAAACAGAAATCTTTGTGGTACTTTTGTTTTGCCAACTGGAACAATTCTTAAATATATTTCTCGTAAATGTTGGTATAAGAATGGAAGTAAAACAAAATGGTCTCGGGCTTATTTGACACATGTTGACGGAAAAGCAATTTCATCTAAACTTTTGATAACTCTCAAAGATGTTGGACAAAATATAAACCTACAACAAGGAGAATAAAAATGAAAGCACCATTGTTTGTTAGCATTCTTGATATTACAGAGGGTGATAAGATTGCTATACCTGTGAATAATGGGTTCGCAATAGGAACTATTCTTGAGAAAAATACTTCCTTTAATGGGTTTGCTGTTATTGAATTTAAGGAAATTGATGGAGCGTTTTCAATAGCGAATGACCAATATGTTTTCAAGATTGAGGAATAACAATGTTAGCAATTTTAATATCGTTTATTTTTGGGCAATCCCCTAGTTTCGGAATGCCTTTTGGTAATTCACCCAAACAAATATCTGAAAGTGGTAATCAGTTAACTTTAATACACTGTAATAGAATCATTTGTAAGTATTCGGCTATTCCGAAGCAAAAAGTATCGTGGGCATCATCTTATTTTTTATATTTTGCGAATGATTCTTTGGGGAAAATTGAAGCGTATTCGCCAGAAATAAGAGATGATAAATTTGGTTTCGTTGGAATGAATATCTTTCAAAGAACAGATACATTACTTTCAAAGAAGTATACGAAAGAACCTTCCGAAAAGAAATTAGTTACAAAATACAATGGAGATAATTTTTACAAGAATCTAAAATTATTTGGTGACTCAGATTGGAAGATGTATTACACAGGAGATGATAAATTTATTTCTCTTGAATTGTTGCCTATTAAGCATTTAATATTTTGGCGCGGGATAATTAAACTAACTATTGTAAAAACTCCGGGATGGGTTGAATATGAGGATTCGGTTATTGTTCGCGATTCAATTAACCAAAACGACATTGATGCTATGTAACCGAAACAATTTCCAGCTTGACTTTGTTTCAAAAATTGGGTAGATTGTATTTAGGCAAAAGAAGTTGCCGATTCACTTAAACAGGAAAAAGGAACATGGCAAAGGGACGAGAGAATAAGAATTTCATTGTTGAGAGTCGTGGAAAGAATCCAAAGATGGTGCCCAACGAGAGGGTTCGGATTCATGTTCGGGACTATCTTGAAAATGTTGAAGACGAGGAAACGGAAGAGGTTGAATTGGCTTAATCTTTGGATTCTTTCAACAATAATCGTCAACAATAAAACAAACAGGATTAACATAATGAATAATATCTACGGCGCAGTTTCTAACGGCTTGACTCTTTCTCAATATTCGCGAATCGTTGATTTCGTTGAACAGAACATTTTTGACGGTTGTGGAGGCCGAAAGATTCGCTCCATTTATTTGATGGAAAATGGAAAAATGTTTCGTCGCGGAAAGGTTAGCCAAATTCAAAGTCGGTGCCGCTCTTATGTTTGTTTGACGCAAAAGAAGATTGTTCCTATTACAAATCTTGATAGGATTGTCGCGAACATTGTCAACGTGACTTCCGACAATCCGATTTTTGCCGATTGGATTAAGAACCGGGAAGAATTGAAGACGCGAATTCTTGAAATTATTTGAGGATAAGAAAGCGGAAATTCAAACTTCCGCTTTTTCTTTTGCCAACAGTGCCTCTTAATGACCGAAGGAAAATCCAGCTTGACTTTGATTATCAACTCGTTTACATTCTTAGTTCATAAACACACAACCAGTTTCAAGCACAAAAGGAAACAACAATGAAGTAAAACCGAAGGAAATCCCAGCTTGACTTAGAGACAGAACGAGCATATATTAAGAGAGTCGGGAAGAGAAGCCAAGGACAAAAAGAAAAACAAAAAAGTTCTTGACAATCGGACCAAAAGAGAATAGATTAGTAGAGACAGAGAGACGGACGAATCCGGTAAGGTTCCAGAAGAGTCCAAAAACCAGAGAGAAAAGGAGAGAATACCATGGCTAAGAAGAATCAAACTGCTGCGACCAAGAACACCAATCCCGAGACTCCCGTTTCGGAAACTCCCGTCGCGACTCCGACCACGTTCAAGCAGATGGTGAACGTTCCGGGAGTTGGGCTTGTTGAGGTTGATGTTCCTCTTGATGCGGCGATGGAGATTGCTGCGAAGGTGAAGGAAGCTCCCGAGGCGAAGGCGAAGCGCGATGCTGGCAGGAAGGCGAAGATTGCTGCCGCGCAGAAGGCCAAGCGCGATGCTGAGAAGGCCGCACATGCCAACGATCCGGAATGGTTGGCGAAGGAAGCTGACAGGAAGGCGAAGCGCGATGCTCGCCTCGCAGTCATTGAGAAGCGGAAGGTGAATTCTGAGAAGAGGGCTGAACGTGCGACGAAGGAGCAGGAAGCGAATGCCGCTCTGCTTGCCGAGTCTGGCTCCTCGCTCCCGCTTGCCCGACTTGTTGAGGCTTCTATCACGAAGCTGTATGAGAAGGGAATGAAGGGCGAGGATGGTGCGCATCGTGGATGGCTTGTCAAGTTCAGCTACAACAACGTGAAGGGTATCAGCGTCAAGTATTCTCAGCGTCTTTCTCTTGACGAACGTGGGGTTGGAACACTTGATTCTCTCCACGCCGATGCCAAGAAGATTCTGCTTGACATGATTGCTGACGCGAAGTAAGCAATGTTGCGGAGTGGTTTGAAAAATAGCCACTCCACGAAAAGTTCTTTTTCAATTTGACGGTGGTTCTCAAAAATTAAATAACTCTGGAATCTAACTCGTCAAAATAAAAAGAGAACTAAGCGGAGGACAAAATTCTCCGCTTTTCTTTTACCAACAGCGCCTCTTAATGACCGAAAGAAAATCCAGCTTGACATTCGTTAAATTTGGAGATATATTAACCTCAAAGGAGTTACTAAAATGCTGGCTATTTTTCTTGACATTGAAGAGACGGTTATTCATTCTCTTGACAATCCAAAAGAAACAGAATGGGCAAGAAAGATTTTTGATTTTGTTGAAGGAAAAGAGAACATCTTTCTTTTCTCTTGGGCGTTGTGGACGAATGAAGATGTAGAATCATTCATTTCCACCCCAACATTTCAATGGATTTGTATGAATGCGAATCAGACAATTCCGACCGAAAAAATCATTTCAAAAGATTCGTTAAGGAATTCGTTCTCTAATATGTTTCGTTCACTTGACTTGAATGATTTTCGTGATGTTTGTCAGTCAAAAGAAGTTGCGTTTGAATTGTTTGTTAGGTTTGACGAGCGTGTGAAAGAGTTTAACGAATTTGTTTTCATTGATGATAGAGTAGAAAATAAAATTGTAAAGATTGGTAATAAAGAAATCTTTTTCGTCAAGGCGCATAGAGAAATGTGATTACTAAATCCTACCGAAGGAATTCCCAGCTTGACTTTCGAAGGGTAATAGTATATATTAGTAGTAACCTTAAAGGAGGTTTCAAAATGAGAAAGATATTTTTGATTGTTCTTGCTTCGCTTGTTGGTTTTGGTTGTGATTCGGAAAGAAGCTCCACGTCTCCCGAAGCTAACAAGGAAGTTCGCAGTATTACAAATAGACAAATTGTTGTTAGGAATAAGGTTGTTGTTCCCGCGACAGTTGTTGTGAGAGACACAGATATTGTAAAGAAATCGTCATCGGTTCTGCTTGGAAAGATTATCCAGCAGGATACTAAGGGCTCGGTCGGTGCCGTTGTTTGTTCTGAGAAGATGAACAAGTGTGTAAAGACCAATTCTTCTGGAGTTTATCGACTTGAGAAGGTAACAGTAGCAGCGAGGAGTTTCTCAGGAAACGATACAATGACAACTCCGGAGAACATTCCTCTCGAAATTTCGTCAGGTGTTATTGTTGACACTGCTTTTGATAGCGGAACCGTTGTAATTTCTGATACAACAACCTCTATTGATTCAATCATTGCTCCGGATTCTTCAGTAGTTATTGTTGATTCTATCATTGTAACCGATACAATTCGGAATGTTGATACTATCAAGATTTCTGTAACGATTGATTCTATGGTGCCAACTCCTATTATTGATACCTTGGAAATAATCAACAACGGAACAGTGATTGGTGAAATCGTAATTGATTCGTGGGGGTGTATTCTTCCTCCAAATTACATTGTTCAGCGAAATATCTCAGCGGTTGATTCGACCTGGGACAATAGTATAGATACTGTTGAAGCGGTTTATTTCGTCCGTGGAGATTCTGTAGCAAAGGTTGTTTCTCTTGGAAATGTTGGGAGAAATTACGCGGGGTTTGTTTACACTCTATACAACGATTCGTCTTTCAAAAAGGATGATAAGGTGTATAATTTGTTCATCCGAGCAAAGAATAATTTGGGAAGCGTGATTGTAAAGACGGAGGTTGAGACGTTTTCAGAACGATATGGAGATATTCCTAATAAGATTTTGAAGACAAAGGTCGGCGTTCCGGAATATAAGATTTCCCCGAATTTCGTCCCTGCGGCGAGAAATAATGAGAAGTTGAAGAATAGTGTTGTTAAGTATAACAACAAACCAAAGGTCAATTGGATTGGTGATGATGCCATGCCGGGAGTTTTTAAGAACAACTCGCGTGAATATGTGGGCTATACAAAGTTTGATTATGATAGCCTCGGTGTGGATTCTGTCTCTTTTAACATCGTAACAGAATCGGATTCTATTAGAGTCCCGGTAATCTATACCAAGGGTGACACCATCATTCAGGAAACCATTCTAAACACCAAAACCTATTACAAAATGAAACTAAGAGTTGATAAGGAAGTTGGAATGTTTGTTATTTCTCCAGTTGATGATGTAGACGCGATAATTTCGGAAGTTAGATTTTATTTCAAGGATTAACTTGAGCCGACTCTCTTGCGAGAGTCGGCGTTTTCTTTTTACTTGTCCCTATTGAAGACCGAAGGAAAATCCAGCTTGACTTTGGTTTGAACCCCGAGTATATTACATATAACTGTAACCATGCCGAAGTTATCAGATTCTAAAAAGGTTAGCAATTCATGCGCCAGTAATTACAAAACAGAAAAATTAAAAACAAAAGTGTGTCAGTTTTTGTGACTAGCATTTTCCAAAATTGGTAAACTTTGTTTTCTTTTGTCAAATTGTCGTTTCGTTTTTCGTTCCCAATATTTTCATTTTTGGAGATTCGTATGAAGATGTTTCTTTTGTTATCTTCTATTTTTATTATCGGTTGTCAGAAAATTGACGAAAACAATATTCGCATGTCGAGAGATTGGGTTTTCGCCATTCCTGATTCTAATAAACAAAAATACGCTGATTTTGTTTCCAAGTCGATTAGTGGTTGTAAAGATAATTGTCGTTATCTTTTGTACGATATTCAAAAAATTGGCGGGGAAATGTTTGGAATTAAAACGTATTCTTACAATTTGTTCTATTATAAAAATAACGAACGTATTGAAAAAGAACACGTTCTAAAATCTCAAATGAATGAAGATGAATTGAGAGCAGTCAATGAAAAATTTCCAGATGATAATTGAGCCGCAATATTGCGATTTTGGACCGAAGGAAATCCCAGCTTGACTTTGGGTTCAATAAACAGTAAATTATCTAAAGGATTCATAGAAGAAGGTTAGTTTATGTATGGTGAAATTTATTATTACAACTTAGACGGGTCGTTGAAAACCACAACAATTGAATTGTTCAAACGTAAGCATCACAGATGTTCTCACTTGATTAGAACGGTTCGTGGATTTGAAATAGAAGAACGAATGGTTCCAAAGATGATTGAGAATTTTGTTTTTCTTGAATGTTGTGAAGAGAAATTCTTTTTCAACAAATACAACGCGATGGTTAATCTTAAAGAGCGATTGTTTAATTACAAACATATTGAGACTCTACGAATAAAGTCAAGCTCGGCAAATTTGATTTCAAGGTTTAATAATATTACACAGGTTGATGATATTCTTAAAGAAATGGAAGACGTTGGTCCGGGAGGATGGCAGATATGATATACATATTAGTTATTTCCGTGGTGTTTAACATTTTTTTAATTTCTCGTCTTAGAAAAGCAGTTAGAGAAAGAAATAACTTTTTTGATAGATACTTGGATTCTTTTTACAAGTGGTGTGTATCTATTAGAGCATCGGAAAAGAACATGGCTGATTACCAGACACTTTGTAAAGCGACACTTCCGATGATTACAGATGATAATTTGAAGCAATCGTATGAAGGTTTGGTCGTTTCACTCGAGCGCCAACATTCCGAACTTGAACCTTACAAACAAAAAGCGGAAGAATTTATGACAGAATACGAAATTCAGAAAATGATGATTGGAGGATAGATGAGGTTTTTAATTCTTAGTTCTTTGTTTCTTATTGGGTGCTCTGGTGGAAAATACATCAACTTTCAAACAAATGTTCCAGCAGAGATTCGTTTTGAAGGACAACGTATTTGTAATTTAGACGAAACTACGACGTGTAGAATTAAATTGAAAAATGATTCGGTGGTTAATACTTATGCTGTTCTAAACAAGAGAAATTATTTTTCAAAATATTTCTCTTTGAGTGGTAATATGTTTTCCAAAGATACAACTATTACAGTGGAGTTTTGAAAATGAAAACTATTTTTGGATATCAACCGGATGATTATAAAGAAACTTTTCAAAAATATATTGACGCAGCAAAGATAATGAAAACACGAATCATTGTATATGGAATCTGGGTTTCGTTTTGGATTTTTCTTTTCGGTTATCAGATTCATAAGAAAGTTACGACCGAACCTATTATGGATTATGTTGTTGTTGACGAAAAGCGGAATGGTGGCCAGGAACAAACTTCCGGGAAGACGTCGGTTTGGAAAAATGGAACTTGGATAAAACTCCGACACGTTAACGATAACAATAGAATTGAATTCTTGTTCATTGAAAATCCGTTTGTTGTTGATACGTGGAAGAAGAATGAAGTTTACCTTAAAAACGAATATGATATTCTTAACCAGTGGAATGCGGGAACGTTTTTCCTAGCCGGTTTGATTTTTGTATTTATTTCGTTCGTTGTTGTAGGAGTAACGGAGAGTTGGGAATGACCAAATTCAAACTAACAAAATTTCACGTTTCGGTTTTCTATGAAGTTGATGTGAAAATCGAATCGTATGAACAAGAAGATTTTGAACGGTTTGTTGCTAATTTGTTCTGTTCAGCACCAATGTTGTTCATGACTGATTTTACAACTTTGTTCAAGAATCAGTTCACCAGTAGATTGGTTCATTTTGACCGAATTAAAGAATCGGAAGTAGATTTTCAAATTGAGGTCATTTGATGAAGACTATTTTTACAATTACCGGAATGCCTGCAAAAGTAAGTTTAGATAACAGAAGTTTTGGTTTTTATTTTGACCTTGACGAAGCTATTGATTCAGTTAAACGAAACCGTGGAGATATTCATGAGGATATGTTTGAATATGTAGTCGTTGAAGAATATCCAGAAGGTGTGTTTTCTATTCCTGTAAATGAGTATTGGTTTCGTTTTAATCGTTCATTGGAAATATATATCGAATGTGAACGTCCTGAATTTCTAACATATATTAAATGTTTCGGATTTCATTAAGAAAGAAAACAAAAATGAAACAAATCGTCAAAACAATTTTCGGTTCTCATCTTTACGGAACTTCTACTCCTGAATCCGATACAGATTTCAAAGCTGTTCATATGTATTCTATTCAGGAAATTCTTCTGAAAAAAGACAAAGATAATATTGATTCAAGCACAAATAAGAAAACTAAGACACTAAATACATGTAGATGTTTCGTAGTTACAAGATAAGATTAGAGACAAACTCAATCCAAACCTCGGCACTTCACCAGAATTGTCAATCGGCTCGTTACGCTTACAATTGGGCTCTGACTAATCAAATCTCCGCAACAGAACAAGCTAAAGAACTTGCTAAAACAACAAACACCAAACCCATCTACCCTAAAGTTAGTTCTTTTAGCTGGAGTGCTGAGTGGACAAATTTAAAAAAGAGCGTTCCTTGGTTGAGAGAAGTTTCAAAATGGCCAGCGCAACAAGCATTCCGACATCTTGAACAAGCATACAAAAGATTTTTCAATAAAGGTGGTTATCCCAAATTCAAGAAATTCTCCGATGCTACAAGTTATACCGAAGGCTGTGTAAGAGTAGGCTACGACTACATTAAGTTACCAAAGATAGGTAAAGTCAAACTTTCGAGAAAAGGATGGGCTGTTCAAGAAGAAGTAGAACTGTCTTTAGCAACAATTTCGTTTGACGGAGAACACTGGTTTGTTTCTTTTTACTTGAAAAATAACAACCAGCCTAAACAACTACCAGATTTAACAAATATACTAGAAGATGAAATTCTTGGAGTAGATTTGGGTATAAAGGATTTGGCTATTTGTTCCGACGGCGAGGTTGTTCCAAACCCAAAAACCTACAAAAAACATCTGAAAAAGTTAAAAAGATTCCAACGAAAATTATCAAAAAAGAAAAAAGGCTCTAAGAACAGAGAAAAAGCTAAAAGAAAACTAAGAAGAATTCATAACAAAATTCGGAACATTCGCCTAGACAACATCCACAAAATGACATCAAAAATAGTGAAATCACAACCTAAAATGATTGTCCTCGAAACCCTAAGACCAAAGAACATGATGAAAAATCACAAATTAGCACAAAGTATAGCCGACGCATCATTCGGAGAAATTGTGAGACAGTTCACCTACAAATGTGAATGGAATGGTGTTCACCTTCTTCGTGCGCATCAGTTCTACCCAAGTTCTCAATTTTGTTCTTCATGTGGTCACCAAAACAAAAACTTGAAATTAAAAGATAGAGAGTGGATTTGTTCAGAATGCGGAGCAGCCCACGATAGAGATTTCAACGCCGCTAAAAATTTACAATTTTACGGCTATTGGCTGAACAGCCAGTCTACCGAGGGTTCCTCGGAAAGTTACGCTTGTGGAGGAGATAGGTTGCAGTTCCTTAAAGAACAGTGCTCTCCAATAAAACAAGAAATTAAAGATGGAAAAACAAAGAAACCTTGTTTGAATGTCTAAGATGGAACACCAAATTGAACAGTATGGCGAACGAGTCAAGAAGGCTGTTGAAGATGGAAAGATTGATTTGAAATCATACTATCACGCTGTTAGAATTGTTTTTGAACTTGAACAAATGCTAACAGAAAGTAGATTGACGTTTCCCAATCCAAGAGCTGACTTTCTTTTGAAGATTAGAAACGGAGAATATGATAAAAAGTGGATTGAACATTTTGTTTGTGACGAAATTGAAAGAGTCTTAAAAATTCCCAACAATCTTCCTGAACCCAATTTTGAATTTTGGAAAGATTGGATTTTGGATAGGTATGAGTTGAAGTATCAGTGTTAAATTCGATTGTAAATACCAATGGTTTATTTTCATTCTGCAATAGAAAGGCCGACAATGAACATTCCAAAAACAAACGGAACCGAAATCATTTCCGACAAACCAACTTTGCGAGAGGCTATTGCCGAAAATAAATGTTCTTTGTTTGAGGCAGACCTAACGAAAGCCGAACTTCATTTCGCCGACCTTTCTGTTTCAAATTTATACAAAGCAAATCTTGAAAACACAAACTTAATGGGAGCTAATCTTGAACGGGCTAATCTTCAAAATGCCAATCTGACAAACACGAATCTTCGCCATGTAGATGCCCGTTGGATTAGAATTAGTGAAGATGTTGAGATTCTTTTTCGAATGGATTGTTGTATTTGGCCAGTTACAATTTTTCACAAGAAGGTTATGATTGGTTGTAAAGATTTCACGTTTGAAGAAATTCTAAACATGACAGAAGAGAAAGCGGAATCAATTCATGAAGGCGCTGGAAAAAGATGGAAACGCTGGGGTCGTGGATTGAAGAATAATGTTCTGGATATTATCGAATCGGGAATTTCGTGAAGAAATATCCGAAAGAAAATCCAGCTTGACTTAGGCTTGGTTTGAGAGTATATTAAAGGAAAGAGAAAACGATTGGCTGGCTGAATTTTTTCACCAGTCTTTCATCCTATTCAAATCAGGAGTTTCAAAATGGTCAGTCTTTGCTATACTTACAAGGTTGAAGTCAATGGAGTTATCACAGAAACCAAGACAGAGAAAGCATTCACTCAGTTTCCAGACATGGCCGAAGCTAAGAAGTGGGGACGAACAAAGTGGAAGTTTTTGAATTGGCCGGATGGAAAGTCCCGGACTTCTCACAAGTTTACTCACAATGGAAAGACTTATATTTCTGAAGGATGGGGCGCCAAGAAGAATATGCCGCATTACATTTCTCACTATGAAATGACTATGACCGAAGAAATTGAAGGAGTTTGAAATGAAGCGTGGTGGATATGGAATCAAGTCTTTTGAAACTGCTCAGGCTTATCTTGGAGAAAAGAACATTGCGGAAATTGACAATCTGTGTGTTCTTCTCAAGTTTCAAAACATCATTTCTGTGATTCTTGAAGGTTTTGAAATTGTCAAGTATCATGAAGATGGAAAGATTGAACTGACGAATTTCAAAAAGTATGACAGGAAATTCAAGAGGTATCTTTCTGAATTTTCTCCCGTCAAGATTAAGCAAAAAGAATTTCAGTGGTATCTTGGGGAACAAATCTTCTTCTCTCATATGATTTTTGAAAACAATGAATGGAGGAAGGTATGAAACCAAATTCTTCAGTTCAAGATAAAGTTGTTGCTGCATTTGAATTTTTTAGCAAGAAGAACGAAAACAAAAATTCAGAAAATAAAAAGAAAGAAAACAAAATGAAAATTCTATTGATTGTTCTTGCTGGTTTTGTTTTGGTTGGTTGTTCTTCTGAAAAAGAAATAACAACGAAGCAACAAATTATCAAAATTGTCGAAGAGGCATATGCTGAAGGACAAGGAGACGCGATTGAAGGAGATGTGAGAATCGAAATTGTCAATGATTCTCAAATTGTTTTTACAAAGACTCCTTGGGATGAATGTAGCGACGAAGGAAATTTCAAATGCGATGCTTCGTTGTTTGACACTGTTACGAATTCTTCGAATTGAGGATAATCATGCTTGAAGCAATAGTCAATCAAATAACAAACGACGTTCCTTTTGCCGAACTAACAACAAACACAATTATTATTTGCGATGCTCTAGGGTTTGATGTAGCAAAAGATATTTTTGTATCGTTTGAAAAATCCAAAGATGGCCATCCGGATTATGATTATATTTTTGGAGAATCCGACGATTTTGAAAATATAAAGATTCAAGTTTTCCACGTTACAGAAAAAGAGATACTTGTTCGTGTTGGTGAATTTCAAACAATCGCTATCATACATCTCAATGATTTGGAAGGTTTTGAAAAACTAAAACTATTAAACTTCGCATTGCGTGATCGGTGGATTTGTGGTGATGGAAAAATTACACCGCTAACTGAATATCGAGGACATGAAAAGTGGGCAGATTGGAATAAGTATCTGATGGCGGTTGTTCAAGGTCGTTTTAATTTTTCGTTGGAATTTTAAAATTGATTCAAAACAAACGGGAGTTGCTTGAATCCGTAATTTCTATCTGTGAACAAATGACAACAGACATAAAACATTCTCAAAAAATAGCGATGTTGATTCATAGGAAAATAATCTATCCGGTCCCGAACAAATTAGTTCTTCGTTTGTTTCTTTACTTTTGGGTCGGTCAACAATTTTCAAACCTTGAATTTGAGGAGTATCTAAAATGATTCTTTCGTTTAATGGTTTCCGAATTCGCTCACAACATATTGCCGCATAGTTTACAGAACCAGTTAATAGTTACAAATCAAAATATTGGGTTGTTGTTAAATACGGCGGAAATGAAAAGCGATGGGGAATTGAAAATGTGAAAGTTGGCGACGACATTTTAAAACAAATTGATGATTCGCTTATCGGTGACCTTGACTTTCAAGAAATTCAAATCAAAGAAGTGGAGTTGACATGATAATTAACATCGATGGAATCAGAATTAACAGCACAGAAATCTATCGTTACGAGAAGGTTTATTGTGAGAAGAATAATACCAGACCAATCATAAAGATTTCATTTGTCGCAAGGACGCCTAATTCTCCATGTTTGATGAACGTTCCTTGTAACTATGATGACGATTCTTGTAATAGATTTCTTAGTCTTATGGACGAAGCATTTCAAGAAGAGTTGTCATATTTTTGTATCAACACTCAATTTTTGGGAATGTCCAAAGAATGAATAATGTTCAAGAAATATTGAAGCTTGTCGGCGCTGGGAATTTAATCTCAACAGAACAAAAGAAAGAAATTGAACCGTTCTGTCAGCATCTTAGGAACAATGATAAAGATTTCAACATTCTATTTTTTGGAAATACTCACGCGAGAATAACCACTTCTGAAAAATACATTGAAAGTTTTTATGAATTACAAACTCTCACCAAACATTCTTAAATCTCCAACACTTCCTTTTGTGTATGATGGAATTTTGGAAATTGGAAAAGTTTATCAACTACAAAGGTTGTCAATCAAAATTATTTCAAAAGAAGATTTGTTGGAAAAGTTAGATGATAGAATAAACTTCTCGGTTAATCATACGATTCAAAAATTCCCAAGCATTGTTCAGAAGATTGCGTTATGTCTACAAACGACGAAACCTATTCAGATTGACCGAAGGAAAATCCAGCTTGACAACAGGCTGGATTTTGAGTAGATTGTATGACGGAGGAGTTTATGAACGTAATCGCCGTTAAAAATATTATACCAACTCTTATTGATTGGGCGGAAACTCAAACTCCCAATTATGATTGCTGGTGGGAATTCTCCGTAGGTTCTGACAATTGGTTTTCTTTTGATTTTTGTAATGTTGTAGATTGGGGAAAAGCTACACAAGAAAAATATATTGGCATTCTGGATTGTGGTCCTTTTTATGGACATTATGATTCCGATGAAGTTCATGAATATAAGTTTTTATATGTTGCCAACAAAATCGTAGCAATAAGTTTCAAGGTTGGTGATAAATCCAAACCAAAATATTATTGGATGACAAACAACAAACGACAAATTCAAACAACGTTGCTTGTCATATATCCGAGTCAAGAAACCATTACAGATGACTGCGAAATTCTAACAGGGGAAATTTCAGAAACTATTTCGGACAGCTTGTATATGTCGTTTGTTACTATTGATAATGAACTATATCAATTTAACAAAGTGCCGTATTGGGGATTTCTTAGAGGAAAAGGAAAAAAGATTCTTGCTACAAACAACGATGGAATTTTTGAAGTTGTTGGTGAGATTGAAAAATACGAAATAAGATTTCCGGGGATTGTTTATAATGATGCTTGGCAACGTGCTGATTTTTATTTGACAGACGGAAGAGTAATCGTAACTAAGGATATGATTTCCGAAAATGTTAAATATTACATGTTTCAAAAAGTGGAGATTTAAACAATGATTGAATGTATTGGAAAAGATAACAAGATACATCTTTGCGAACCACATGAAGTAAAAACAAAGTGTGGAAAAGAAATCAAAAGCAAAAAAGTAAAACCACAAGATTATGATAAAAGATTTTCTTGTGGAGAATGTTCTTACTAAAAGGAGATTGAAATGTCTAAGATTTTTCTGATTACGAGTTCTCGCGAAGATTGGCAAGGGTCTACTTGTTTTACCAATTGGAAGGCGTATACAACTCTTGAAGCTGCTGAAAAATGCATCAAAGATTTTTACGAATCGATTCAGATGTATTCTCGTCAATAACAACTGAAAGACATATGGAAGAGAAGCGAAAAATCTATTAAACAACCTAAGAAAGATACGACTCTTCATCAAACGCGAGAAAATTTGTATAAGGCCAAATCACTCGTAAATGGTGTTGATTTGGATTCACAAATTAAAATTCTTGACGAAAAAATTAAGATAGTTGATTCTGAGTGGTCAAATACAATTCTCGAATATGAAAGAACGCGGCTTGCTAAGAAAGAAGAATTTGCTCTTACGCTTTCCGAAGAAGATAGAGCAATTTTTCTAAACGATAATATTTCAAAACCCGTAGAACATGATTACGAAATTGAAGAACTTGAATTGGAGGACTGACAAATGAGTAAAGACAGTCTTGGCGACAGAATGAAAGATATTGAATCGAGAACGGAATATTTTCTTCCAAGGAGAACGTATACGCTTCTTCGTTTCGACGGCAAAGCCTTCCACACCTTCACCAAAAGTTGCGAACGACCATTTGATTTTAATCTTATGGAGTGTATGCAGACCGCTTGTTTGGAAATTTGTAAAGAAGCCCAAGGTGCGGTTATTGGTTACACTCAATCCGACGAAATTAGTTTGGTTCTTACAGATTTCACAGAACCAACAACTGAGGCTTGGTTTGATGGAAACACTCGTAAGATTCAATCAATTGGCGCTTCAATTGTTACGAACGCTTTTAATAGAGTTTGGATGAACAAATATGCCGAAGACTATTTGAAGAATGGTGGAAGCATTTCGGATTTTCTTAACAACATTAAACTGGCCGTATTTGATTGTCGTGTTTGGTCCACGTCCGACCCGTGGGAAGTATTTAACACCTTTCTTTGGCGTCAGAACGATGCTACAAGAAACAGCATTCAAATGGTTTCTCAAAGTATGTTTTCTCATAAGGAGCTTCAAAATAAATCATGTCCGGTTCTACAAGAGATGATTTTTCAAAAAGGACAGAACTGGAATGATTATCCAAACGAATGTAAACGCGGAACTTTTGTTTACAGGAAAGATGGAAGTTGGTTTGTTGATAAGAACGGCCCAATTCTAACACAAGATAGAAAATGGTTTTTTGATAAACTTCCTTTTATTCCACAACCTTCTTTTGAGGATTAAAAATGTTTGTAGACGAACTTAGAAAAAATGTAAGAGATAGTAATATCAATAAGTTTGATAAAATTCAAAAAGAACTTATTGATAGCTTACATGCCGATGCGATATTTAATTCAAAACAAGCAAAAACTAAATTCGTAGCAATATATAAAGTTGATTTGTCGGGTCTTGAAATTCAACGGCTTATAAAGAATGTAATTACTTATTTTGAAAACGAAAATCTCGCGATTGAAATTGAACACATGATAATTAAAAGCCTGAGAATTTCTTTGGATTGGAGTGAAAAATGATTATTAACATTGATGGAGTAAGAATCAACAGCACAGAAATCTACAGATATGAAAAGGTTTATTGTGAAAAGAACAATACTAGACCTATCGTAAAGATTTCTTTTGTAGCAAGAACGCCAAATTCTCCGTGTTTGATGAACGTTCCTTGTAATTATGATGAAACTTCTGTTGATAAGTTTCTTCGGATTTTGGACGAGTAAATTTTATTGATATTTATACGGAACATCTTGGAAATAAAAATTATTGAAGAAATTCTAAAGTTAATTCAATCAGGTAATGTGATATCTTCAGACCAAAAGAAAGAAATCGAATCATTTTGTAAGTATCTACGAGAGAATGACAAAGATTTCAATATTTTGTTCTTTGGAAATACTCACGCAAGAATTACAACTGACACAAAACACTTTGAAGAATTTAGGAAAATATACCATGAAACTTGAAGATAACGGATTCTATACTTTGTCGGACGCTCGTTGTGTTTCGGCAACTCATGAAACAAATTTGATGCGTTGTGAATTGATTCTCACGGATGCTTGTAACTTTAGTTGTAAGTATTGTCGAGGTCAAAGAAAAGATTTGAAAAAGAATCTTACTTATGAAGAAGCATTGAACATTGTCAACCTTTGGATTTCACAAGGTTTGACGAATGTTCGTTTCTCTGGTGGCGAACCTACTCTTTGGAAGGGTTTGGAAAATCTTGTTCGTCACTGTAAGAAAAACAATGTTCAACATATTGCGGTTTCTTCCAATGGTTCGGCATCTATTGAACTTTACGATAGACTGATTGAAGCGGGGGTTAATGATTTTTCCATTTCACTCGATGCTTGTTGTGCGTCTTTCGGTGATTTGATGGCTGGAAAAGCAGGAGTTTGGGATAAGGTTGTTAATTGTATCTCCCATGTTTCCAAAAAAGTTTACACAACTGTCGGAATTGTTGTGACTGAAGAAACTGTTCACACATTGAAAGATGTCGTTATGTTTGCTGCCGACCTTGGGGTTGCCGACATTCGTATCATTTCTGCCGCACAGTTCAATCAAATGTTGGACGTTGCGAACACCATTCCTCAATCTGTTTATGACAAGTATCCGATTTTGAAATATCGAATAAACAACACTTTCAACAACATCAATGTTCGTGGTATTCAAGAAACCGATTCTCACAAGTGTTGGATTGCTCTTGATGACATGGTTGTCGCTGGAGACTATCATTTTCCTTGTGTCATCTACATGAGAGAACAAGGAAACCCGATTGGAAAAGTCGGTCCAAACATGCGGGAAGAACGACGAGACTGGGTGAAGAATCACGACACTCATTCCGACCCGATTTGTAAAAAGAATTGTTTGGATTGTATAATTCTTTACAACAAGAAGTTCGAGGAGAAGATGTAGATTCTGTTGACAATTGTGATGTGATTTTTACAAACGACGTTTATCCTGAAAATGTTTTGTCTTGTGGAAAAAGAAAAATTAAACGAATGGATGGCGTTTTTTGGCAAGAAGATTTCAAAGAACGAAATGAAAAATATAATCTTGCTGCGGAACAATCAGACCACGTTATTTTCATTTCCGAATATTCTAAGAAATCATTTGAAACACTTTACAAATCACAAATTGAAAATTGCTCGGTAATAACTCATTGGGTGGAAAAGAAGTTTGATTATTTTTACGATTGTCAATTTAACAATACATTCTTTTCAATGGCAACGGATTGGAATAGAAAAGAAAAAAGATTGAGTGAAATAGTTAAGTTTGTTGAATTGACGGGCTGCAAAATAAATCTTGTTGGGAAATGTGAATATGAAGTTCCGGAAAATATTACTAAGTTTGGATATTTGGAACCAGATTCAATAGAGTTTCTTTCGGTGATAAAACAATCTTCAGCATTTTTAAATCTAACGTGTAAAGATGCTGCTACAAAAACGGTTTGTCAAGCAATCAACTATGGTCTTCCGGTTTTGTTTTCAAATTCCGGGGGTGTTTCAGAACTTGTTTTGGATTGTGGGGTTGGAATAAAAGAAGAAGAAGAAATTGATTTTCTTAAAAATGTTCCAGAATTAAAACAACAGAATATAATTTTTGGATTTGAACAATTTGTAGAACAATATGCCAAACTCAAAGATAACATTGATAACAGAATGAAAGACGATTTGTTGATGATAGCTGTTGGAAAATATTTTGAAATAATTAAAGGAGAAATAACAAATGAAAATGAAGAATGTAAACATCATTAGCCTTCAAGATTTTGATGAGCTTGTCAAAAAAACATATGGAAAGATTTATAGTTTCCAGCAACAAGATGGATGTAAAGATAGACAAACTGTTTATTTTTCTGTTCCGTATGAAGACGCTGAAGATTTTAAAAATGATAAGATTCCCGAAATCATCAATGGCGATAAGATGGGAGTTTCTTTTAAATCGTGGCTTGAAAAGAATCCAGAATCGCCTCTGAATCCAAATCCAGACGAATTGAAAGAGTGTATATATTATTGGGGTGAAGATGTTAACGAGTGGTGTTCGAGTAAATCCCACATTGAATTGTTTTGGGATAGAAACTTTTATCCGCACGTTTCTATGATTGTCAACGATTTACACGCCAAAGGATTGCTTCCGGCTGGAGAATACGGAATTGAAATTGATTGGTGATTTTTAAAAAGGAGAAATAACAAATTATTAATCCTGAAATGAAAAAGACAATTCTTACGGCGCTTTCGAATCATTTGGGAGATGATTTGTATAAGGCTAAGAATGCTTTCAAAAACTATACTCCGAAGATGATGAATGAACAATACGGTCATTCTGGTCAGACACCAAATAAAATTTTAGAATCTTATCAGAAACACTACGACAAAGTAACTGAAGCAATTCGTTTTGTAGAAAGGTTGTGAAAAATGAAGAAGACAATGTTTTGTTTGTTTCTGATTATTACAAGCTGCACTTCTTACGACATTAAGACTTCGGGTAACGGTGTAATTATTTCTGAAAGTAAATGGGGTGGTGGTTATTGTGTGTTTCAGATTTATACGCTAACAGACAATAACAGAATCATAAACGGTAAGATTTACTCATATATCCTGGATTCTTGTGGCAAATTTAACATAGGCGACACGGTTGGTTTGCGATTGGAGAAACGATAATGTTTAATGATATCTTTCAAGATAAATTCATGATTTTTAATCCACCATGTCGTGAATTATTTTTTCTAACCATTCTGAAAAATAAAGTGATTGAACTAAAATGGTGTGATGAATGGTCTGGTAGGAATCCAGAATATTCATACATCTCGTTATTTTCAACTAATTATTTTAACGTTGGAGATGTTTATGAAATTGTAGTTCCGAAGGTGTCTGAAAAACATTCGGGATTAGTTCACTGTTACATATCTAATATTCCTGAATTTGACATTAACAACAAGAGAGTTAACGTAGAAGTTTATCAACTATCAACTATTACTATCAAAATCGTATCGCGTGAAGTTTTTGAATCTGAGCTGAACAAAGTTTACGCTTACAAAACAAATCACTCAATTAACAAATACCCAGGAATTGTAAGAAAGCTCGCTTGATGTCAACGAATGATGAAACCCATTCTGGTTAATTTGTATTATTCATAAGGTCGGTTTTATCGGCCTTTTCTTTGCCAGTTCTGACCTATTGGAAACCGAAGAAAAATCCAGCTTGACTTTGCTTCGTTTTGACGGTATCTTAAAGCTAACTACATCCTTGAAGCGATTAATGTGATATTTTTGTTTCTCATTGTTTCATCAATCAGAATCAAAACAAAATTCTCAAAACGTTTCAAAAACATTCACTTAACAGAAAGGAAATGTATGAGACAGAAAAATTCTCAAACTCTCAAATGTTTCTTTTCAGCCATCCAACCCAAAAACGAAACCAGGACTGAAAATCTTTATGACATTTCCTGATTTCATTTTACACATTCAAGAAAAAGAAAAACAGAATTTTCCAATTTCTTACAATTTTGAAACTGTCATTTTTGAAATTGACAATCAAAATCTTTCTGTTTGTGAAGAAATTTTTTTCAGATATGTTTCTAACAACGGACCAAAGATTGAATTTCGCAATGTTCAATCTAAATACATTCTTGAGAAAGATTTGATTGTCATGCCGAGCATCAAACATTTCAAATCATCTGAAGAATACTATTACATTTTGTTTCATGAGTTAGCACATTCTACAATTCACGAAACTCGACTTGATAGAAAAATAGCAAACCAAGATGAAGCATTTGAAGAGATTGTCGCTGAACTTTCTTCAGTAATAATAACTTCAACCCTTTTTAATTACATTTATAAAGATTCGGATTCTTTCATTCGCCATTATCTTAACCACACTGATATGATGGGAAATAAAAATTTAGACTTGATGATAGGGCGCAATATTGCGGAGTCTGTATCTTCTTACATTTTGAAAGGAGGTCTGCCATGAAGTATTACAAATTCGTAAAACAAGCTTTGAAAGAAAATTCAGAACATGTTCCTTTCTACACAAATAACAAGAACGAAAAAGTTGAATGTGATATTTCAGAACATGTTAGAGAAAGAATTGTTGAAAGATTTTACAAGCTAACAGAAACAAAAATTCCAGAAGACAAAATTGATTTGGTTTTAGTGAATCTTTTCAACAACTCTACAAAAATAGGAAAGAAGAATCCGACATATGTAAACAGAAACAAGAAACATGGCGGGGGTAGTTTGTATTTCCAAAATAATCATCTTGTTTTCGTTGTTTCTAATAGAGTAATCAAAACTGTTGAGATTGTCACCGAACGCGAACTAAATTAAAAGGAGAAACAAAATGAACGAGACTGTTTATTCAGGAATTCCACGAAAGCCAGTAGCTCGTAAGGTGTCTTGCGGGAATTATCTTCACCTAAAAGAACTTAGTGGAAGAGACATTGCCATTTACGATTCATCTTGTAACCGAACCTACGATGGAAATAGAAAGTTCGTTGGAGATGGCAACATGCTTGACCGATACATTCCAAGATAAAAAATTAGAAAAGAAATCTCTTGACTTTCGTCCTTGGAAAAAGTATATTAACTCTAAGGACGGTTGTTTATTTTTCCAAGGAAGATACGTTGAAAATCTATTCCAAGTTCCATGATTACTACGATTCGGTTCTGAAATTTTCTCAGGATGATGATTGTGTGTATATGCGGGAGCCAAAAGAATATCGGTTTGATGAAAATATGGCCGAAATTAAATCTTCGGGAACCATTCGTTACTACATGAACGAAGAATTGTTTTTTATTGGTTTTTGTGGGAAGATTTATCCAGTGTTTCAGCATATTTTTGATGATAAACTTGAAAATTTTCACATTGGAATTGATAACGAAATACTGATTGAAAAAATTAAAAACTGTCACACAGACAAACGAATTTATAGGTATGACAATCTTAGCAGTCCTTGTCTTGAAAGACTTTTGGGGCTTGAGACTGAAAAATATAATTGGTTTAAGAATCGAAAGTTTACCAATCCGTTCACGCTTGAAGATTTCTTTCTTAAATATGAAATCCCGGTGTTTGTTTTTAAGAACTTTATTGATGGGCAAAAGAGAAAATGGGTTCTGGAAACAAATCCGTGTTTGAAAGATTATGATTTCCAAAGAATTTTCGATCCATATTCTGCGTTCCAAGAAATTTATATGTTCTTTAATTCGGTTCTGACAAACGTGAAAACTCCAAAGATGCCGGTTGGCAGTGATAAAGTCATTGCCGAAAGCAAAGGGTTTGACAAGTGGAGTTTTCGGAAAATTGGAGAGAATTCTAAATGAAGATTGATACTATTTTTATCATTCAAGAAGATGCTGTTGGTGTTTGTTTGCGCCAAAACGACTTTTCTTTTTATGGTTCGTGCGTATCAAAATATATTAGAGCAAAAGAAATGAGAGGACAAAAGAGATTAACGTGTGTAAATTCCAACACAATCAATCTGACATATGAAGAAAAGGTTCAGCATGTGATTGATAGATTGCTGACATTTAATATTGATTCTCCGAATGATGATTTCGCGGATGTTCAGAATAGACTGGACGGAGAATATACGGGTATATTTTTTGATATACTCGCAATACTTCTTTCTAACCATAAGAAATTATCGAGTAGGATTTTTTCAAGATATAAAGAACTTGGTACTGGTGAAATTATGATGCTCCGGGCATATGGGCTTCCTGAATACAGGAAATCTAAAAACGGATATGTTGAAAACGAAGTCAAGCAAAAACTATTGGAGAACATAGAATGATGAAATATAAATACAATTTCTTCCGAGTTCTTGGTTTTCCTTGGGAGCTTCTTGAAAAATTTAATAAAATTTCTTTTGATTTTTTGAAACCCCGTATTGGAAACGTTTTGGCGGCTATTATTTGTTCTGTTGTATTTACAGCAATTGTGCTTGGTCCAATCTTGCTTATTCCCGACAAATATATTTTTCTTTACGTATTTCCAATGATGATATCAGGATGTATTTACGATGAGACAAAATCTCTTAGGTAGAATCTTTTTCCTTTTCTTTTCCATCTTCTTTCCAACGAGTGATGGAATATGTAGCTGTTGTCGCACCAATCAATGTAGTAATCAAAGTTAACGCCGTGGTAGGTATTTCTTGATTCTTAAAAAAACTAAAAAAGCAAAGTACAATTCCAGCAAATATAGTTGACAACATTGACAATCTTTTAGAAGACGACCCGTTGTTGTTTTCACGAAAGAAATCCGCAATAAAAGAAATAAAATTTTTAATCATTTCGCACCTCGCTTAGTTATTTATTCAAAAGGAGAATAAAATGGGAACATATTCAGATCGAGTTAAGAAGATTCTTCAACTCGCAAGGGACGAAGCAAAGAAGCTTGAAACAGATTACATTGGAACGGAACATGTTCTTTTGGGTCTGATTGCGGAAGGAAATGGAAAGGCGATTTCTGTTCTTCAGCAGCAGAATGTTGATATTTATAGTCTTCAGACGAAACTCAGGACGGCTCTTGCGAGTGGCGGTTTGGGTTCGTTGGTTCCAAACATTCCGCTAACTCCAAGAGCAAAGAAGCTTTTGGAATTTGCGGTTGAAGAAGCTCAAAATCTTGGTCAGGAAGTTGTTGGAACTGAGCATCTTCTTTTGGCAATGTTTAAGGACGAAAGCAGTCAAGCATTTACGTTTCTTTCTTCTTCGGGAGCTGATTACGAAACTTCCAAAAAGTTGGTGGAAGACGGAAATCTTCCGAACAAGCCAATTTCAAATGGTGAAGGTTCTTCGGAAACTAACTCAGCAGCATCCGGAGAGAAATCTAAGACTCCGATTCTGAATCATTTCTGCCGGGATTTGACTCAAGCAGCACGGGAAGGAAAACTCGACCCGATTGTTGGAAGAAATTCGGAAATTGAGAGAACAATTCAGATTCTTGCCCGTAGAAAGAAGAATAATCCCGTTCTTTTGGGCGATGCAGGTGTTGGGAAGACTGCCATTGTTGAAGGTTTGGCACTTAGGATTGTTTCTAAATCTGTTCCATACATCCTAAACGACAAGCGAATCATGGCTTTGGATATGGCTTTGCTTGTTGCTGGAACTAAGTATCGTGGACAGTTTGAGGAACGAATCAAGGCAATCATTCAAGAAACAAACAAAAACAAGGACGTGATTTTGTTCATTGACGAAATCCACGGAATTGTTGGTGCTGGGGATTCTTCAGAAGGCAATATGGATGCTGCGAACATTTTCAAGCCAGCTCTTGCGCGAGGAGAACTTCAGTGTATCGGAGCTATCACTTTTGACGAATACAAAAAGTCAATCGAAAAGGACAATGCGCTTGAGCGGCGATTCCAGCCAGTTCAAGTTGACCAACCGAGTATTCCCGAATCCGTTTTGATTCTCACAGGGTTGAAGGAAAATTACGAAAAGCACCATAATGTTTATTACACGGACGATGCTATCGAGTCGGCAGTTCGTCTTTCGGAACGGTATATTACCAATCGGTTCCTTCCAGACAAGGCGATTGATGTGATTGACGAAGCTGGCGCAAGGATTCGTATTTCTTCTATGATGACTCCTGAAATGAGCGAGCTGGAAGAGAAGATTGAAACCTTGAAGAAAGAAAAGGTTGACCTTGTATTTAACCAAAAATACGAGGAAGCTGCCGAAGTTCGCGACCAGCTCGAAAAGGCCGAGAAACGATTGTCGGATATTAAGGAAGGGTTTAAGAACCAGGAACGACTGGAAGTCAATGGCGACGCAATTGCCGAAACCATTTCTAAGATGACCGGAATTCCTGTTACCAAATCTTCCGCCGACGAAAACGCCAAGCTGAAGACTCTGGAAGAAACTTTGAAATCCCGAGTTGTTGGTCAAGATGTTGCTGTTAAGGAAATTTCTAAATCTATTCGTCGCAACCGTGCTGGACTTCACAACAACCGTAGGCCAATTGGCGTTTATATGTTTCTTGGGCCTACTGGAGTTGGAAAGACCGAATTGGCGAAAGCGTTGGCTGAAGAAGTTTTCAACACCAAGGAAAATCTGATTCGCATTGACATGAGCGAATATGGAGAGAAGTTTAATGTTTCGCGTTTGGTTGGTGCTCCTCCGGGGTATGTTGGATATGAAGAAGGCGGAAAGCTGACGGAAGCCGTTCGGAAGAAGCCGTATTCTGTTGTGCTCCTGGATGAAATTGAAAAGGCGCATCCGGACGTTTGTAACATTCTTCTTCAAGTGTTTGATGACGGACATTTGACGGATTCTCTTGGGCGAAAGGTGAACTTCAAGAACACCATTGTCATCATGACTTCTAATCTCGGAAGTCGCGAATTGAGCAAGGGAAATCTTGGGTTTGGTTCTGGAAGCAATGATGTTTACGAGAAGCTTCGTCGGAATGTTGACGCTGAACTGAAACGCGCTTTTGCTCCAGAATTCTTGAATCGTTTGGATGGCTCTTTGATTTTCCATCCTCTTGAACAAGAACATCTGGTTGAGATTGTTGGAATCCAGCTTCGCGACCTCGAAGCTCGTCTTGCTGAAAAGAAGATGAAGATTTCTTGGGACCGAAGTGTGATTGAACATCTTGCGAAGGTTTCTTATGACCCAGCTTTTGGTGCTCGTCCTTTGAGGAGGAACATTCAAAATCTGATTGAAGATGCTTTGGCGGATGAGTTTTTGAATGACACTTTTGTTGAAGGCGATGAGATTAAATGCTCATACGTTGACGGGAATGTTGTTCTGAGCAAGTAAACAAATAGGCTGGCGTGAATTTAGGTTTGCGCCAGCTTTTTCTTTTTAATAGGATTGAAATGAACATAAAGAAACTTGAACCATATAATATTTATTTTGGTTTGTTTGACTGCCAATATTTTGTAACGTCAACTCTCGTTCGTATTCAAGAGTATTACGAGAGTTCGTCCGATTTGTTTAGAAATAAAGTATTTGATTTGGATTCTTACATGGATTGGTATGCTTTGACCCATGCCGGAAAGTTTTCATATTTTGAAGATTGGGTTGGATTTAACATTCCGGGAGAAGTAATACAAAAATGGGCCAACGATTTTTCGTCAATTGGATATCGGGCAAAAGAAAAGGAACTGCTATCAAAGCTCCCAATAGATTCAAAAGAACGATGGTATTTTATTGCTACACACAAATCGGCTGATAATTCGGTGTCTGCTCATGAAATTGCTCATGCTCTTTGGTATCTTAATGATGAATACCGCACAGCTTGTCAGAAAAATATTGAGCAGATGTCTGTTGACGTCAAAGAAATTGCGACAACTTATTTGAAATCTCGAGGATATTGTGATGCTGTAATTGATGACGAAATCAACGCATATTTCGCTACAGGAGATGTTGAAGATTTGAAAAAGCGCGTTCAAATTTCCGAAGATGACCTAAAAAAGATTATTGGAATTTTTGGCGCGGAATTTAACAAGTATTCACAAAATATTCATAAACAACTTTAAACAAAAGAGTCACAATGTATTCCGAACAATCTCTAAAAGCGGACTTGTCGTCTATTGGTTGTTATTTGGCTGTTTCTTTGAACGAACCAAATTTCAAAAAATACAAAGCTATTAAAGGTTTTGTGGAAGATATGAGTTCGTTCCTTGTTGTTGATTATACAAACTCCGGCTTTGATTATTTTGAAGAACACGAACGTCTGAAATATCTTGTTAGAAATCATAACAATCGTTCGGAAATTAAATACCGAATTGGAATGTATGGAAATATTTACAATTTTGTAGATTATCAAAACCAAACTTCCGACAAATGTTTCAACTACAAAATCAAAAATATCTTGAAGATTGTTAACAAGATTCTATCAAACAGAGATTTGCTGTGGACTGATGTTGAATTGTTTCTTACATATTCTAAATGGCCCAAAGAATCATTCAAACAAACTGATTCAATCTATTTCAAATTCGTTCCATATGAAAATGACGAGTTCTTCTACACAAAACACTCGGTTGAAGCAATCAAGAAATTTATTCAGTTTAGATTGGGGATTGAAGAATGACTAATACAAATAAAGTTATTATCCCGAAGTGTGAGGTTCTTTTCAACGCAGATTCAATTTATTGGGTTGGGTTTGTTGCGTATGGGAAACTTTCCAAAGACCAAACTAAAGAAGAATGGATTGGATTTTCACACGAACCGGATTCAAACTTTCAGAATATTATCTGTCTGAAAACCAAACCCACAAAGCACAAACAACAAATCATATTGAACAAAACGGGAAACCAACATATTTCTTGGCAAACAATGTTTCTTATTCATCAATATGGAACAGAAGAAGATGTTAAGAAAATGATTAAACTTATTAGAAAAGATGCGTTCTTTGTTATTCAATACTATCGGCTCTTTGGTTACGACGGTTCTCTGGATGATATAATTTTGAATTCGTCTTTGTTCTATATGATTGAATTTCCGCAGATTTATTTCTCGAGGCCAATCAAATCAAAAGAACAAATCAAATCTAATGTGTTTTCCGAAAAGATTAACTACGAAACTCTTCAAAGTGTTTGTGGTGTTGTAAAAGGAAACCAGCCTGTTTTTGTAAATGACGATGGTAATTTTGTCATGAAAACCAATTCGGTTCCGTTTACAATTGCTAATGGTCGTCAACTAATGACAATCAATGAAGAATGTTTGAAAATTTTCAATGAAAGGAAAATGAAGTGACACAATTCTTTATTTGGGTTTTGTCTATATTTCTAACATTTTTCGGGTTTCTTTCCTATCTTATGTTGGTAGCGTAAATATTCACAACATCCGGAACTACAGTTATAACCGACAGAAAATCATTTTTGATTAGTTTGATTCCGTTCGGTTTTCTATTGTTGTCAATCAAACATTCGGATGATTTTAATGGAGTAATACGTGCGAGTAGAAAAATTCAAACTTGGTGGAACAACAAATGATTTCTAAAGAACGCCTTGAAGAAAATTTGATTCTTATTTCGAATCATCTGAGTTCAATACAGAATCAACCGGAAGACGATTCGTTGTTGTTTAGATTCTTGGAATTGGAAAAATATTATTCAGACAAAATCGCCATTCTGGAGCATTATAAACTCTTACTTAACCCCGATACAATCAGGTTTGATTGGCATAACCAATGAACGATTTATCTTATTTCTTAAAAACACAGTTCAAAGATGTTGGTGAAAACGAATTAGATTTGGAGAAAGTTTACAAATCGTGGCGAAAAGCAACGTGGTTTATTTCTCAATGGAATGATGAATATACCATTGTCAAACGTGAAGGGACGAGACGACAATTCAAAACGAAAATTTCCAAAAAACAAGCACTTGAAATTATAGCGAAAAAGAAATTAAGTTGCGAACAAAATTCAATATTTACATCAGGAAGTTGTTGGAGGTGAAGAATGGCTTGTTCTAATTGTAACGGATATTATCATTGCGGGTGCGACATTATTAATATGCTAAAAGAATTAAAGCAAAAGAAAATGGAATTAGAACTTCTTCAATACAAAATTAAAGAACGAACAGAAGAATATAATAGATTTAATGAAGGGCATTCTCAATTACCGAGGGATGAATGATTTCAAAAGAAGAACTTCGTGATTTATTAAACGACTCTCAAACTTATGATTTTGGTGTTGAGTTTCACTACATACCAATCTCGGTTATTGAATCGGCTGAAAATATGTATGACCTATACTATTCAGGCCCAAGAAAAATAAGGTTTTCTAAAGGTTACGTTCAAATCAAACTATTAGAAGAACTAGATGCTTCTAAAATTGATTCTTATGTAGATGAAATATATGAACTACTTAAAGATGATGTTAGAAACGAAATTCAACAAGCTTTTAAAAATTTAGAATTGTGCGCCGAAGATATAAAATATTTTGACCGAAAAGAAAACAAAGAAATATTCAAACAGTTTCAAGATGAAGTTCGTGCGAATGCCGGAGTTCTGTAAGGAGATAGTATGATGTGGAACGTGCTTTGGTGTTTTAATATTTTTGCTTTCTTTATGTTTGTAATTTTTTCCAGTCTGGCTGTGAGAAATTATACAAGATTTGGAAAATAACAAACGCCAAAGCACTATTAAACATTATATTTGTGGAGAGTAAAAATGAAAAAGATTGAAGACATGAATTTTGATGAATTGGTAGAGCATAGTTCTCAATTGATTCATTCTGGACTTTTAGAAGAAGGTGGAAAATGTTTGAAATCCGCTGTTTATATTTCTCTGTTGAATACTATTGTTTGGCGACGAGCTATGGATGAAAAGGAAAAGAAATGATTAACATCTCTGAACTTCCAATTGCGTTTTATTGTAAAGCATGTAAAACAAATTTCCGGCGCGAAAGTCTAAGTTCTTATCCATGTAAATGCCCGGAATGTGGTCAAGAAAGAACATCAAGTGGTTTCTACAGACTACCAACTTTGAAGTTTTACAAATCACCTCCAGGTTCTTACAATTTGCTAAACTCGGCAGATAAAAAGTGCCAATTCACGTTCTATTCTCTTGAAGGTTTCTCTATTTCTATTTTAACGGAACCTGAGAACTTTGAAAATTTTGAATTTGACTTTGATGACTACCTTGGTCAGATTCTTAGAATGATTGAAGATTTTGATTTCTATTACATGGGAGACAAAGAGAAAATTCAAAAGTTTTATGATGAAGTTGTTTCTCCTAACGCAGAACAACATCAAATCAACTATCTTAAAAACAAAAAAGAAGAGTTGTTGATTGAAATGTGGAAGTTGAATAGTCAAAGGAATTCATATATTTCTGATTTGGAATCTTTGGAACCTACTGAATGAACTTTTTCTATCTTGATGAAAATCCAGAATTGTGCGCTCATTACATGGTTAATAGTCATGTGGTAAAAATGATTTTGGAACATTGTCAACTTCTATCAACGACTCAAAGTTTGTTTGGAATTGAATCTCTCTACAAACCAACCCATGTGAATCATCCATGTGCTATCTGGTGTCGAGAAAGTTTGTCAAATTATAATCTTCTGATTCAATATACTAAAGAGATTTGTAAAGAGTATACTTTCAGATACGAGAAAAGCCACGCTTGCGAATCGATTCTTTACTATTGCGAACATGTAAAACCAGATATTAAAGATGTTGGTGTTACAAAAATTGCTTTAGCTATGCCGGATTACTGTAAACTTGATAATCCAGTTGACAGTTACAGAAATTATTACATGAAAGAAAAAGTTCACATTGCTACATGGAAGAAACGCGGAAAGCCCGATTGGTTTGAGTTTGAAACCAAGGAATCTTTATAAATGCTACCTATTATCAAATCTCGGTGTGTTGTAGTTGAGAAAACTTCAAAGAAAACAAAATTCAAGAAATTTGGAACGGGTTTTATTTTTGAATTGGATTGTCAAGATTTTAATATTGGTGATATTGTCCATTTTGATTTTATAAGCAGACGAAAGTGGTTTGTTTGTGGAATGAACAAAATATGAAATTAGTTTTAATGTTTAAGCCAATAAAACATCCGGCTTGGCTTGGAAAAAATTCAATAAGATGTGTTTGGTATCCAGGTATTGGATTTCCTTCTGTTTATTATTTGAATTTTAATTTTGACGATTCATTAAAAATTGAAAAAGAATACAACCACCGTTGGCGGAAAATAATAAAAGTATAAGACAACATAATATTATTCGATTTATAAGTCATGTTTTTCGTGGTTGTATTATACTTGCTTCATGATATTGTTATATTTAAATTTTACAATTACATTTACATTTCCAATGTAGAGAAGAATCAAAAATATCAATTCCTATCTGAATACAGATGGTTCTGAGATGCAAAGAACAGATAATTGCTTCAAAATCTATACCATATTCAATACATGTTTTTGACTTGCCGTGTGTTGAACGGCGTTTAAATGCTGTTCTGATAGTGTTTCTTAAATTTTGTTTTATTTTATATTTCGAATCGGTTGAATATCTTATTCTTGCTCTAGCGGATGCCTGTTTATTCAAAATAGACTTATGCTATATCTGATATTTTTTAATAATATCTTTGTTATTGTCTCTATACTTTTTCTTTGATTTGTTACACGATTCTTTATTATTTTTTCTCCAGATTCTCTTAACTGTATTTTTACACACCTTACAACTCGTTGAATAACCACATTTAATTGTTTTGTCTTTATGGAATTCTGTAACATCTTTTTCAACTCCACATTTTGAACATAATTTTGTATCCATCGCTCCCCCATTGTTATCATACCACCATTTTCCTTGTATTTAAAGTAACCAGCAACAACAATTCTGTAATAAATCATTAATAACTCCTTCAGCTTCATTACTTTCTATTTTTCAAACTGTCATTATTTTCTATTTTGTGTTATCTAAAGAAATTACAAATATAAATTACTAACTTTGTTTTTCCTGAGAACGTTGAACAATATAAATAATCTAGATCTAAAAGAAACCATAACTAAATTTTATTATAACTCGTGCGATAATTTAAAAACACATATGTTTGTGAAAAATTCTAAAATAACATCTGAAAAATAATTATTCCAAAGATAAAGTAATCTTGTAGGCTGGGAGACTAACCTATGGGAGTTTTTAGTTATCTATATCACTGTCCTTAAGAAAGATACGACGAAATAAAAGTCTGGAGAGAAAACCAGTCCACTGTTTCGTAAGAGTGTGATTGAAAGTAATGAATTTATAATTTGTTACTAGCCTTGTGCAGAAGATAATTAGAGACGAATTGCTGAACGCAGAGTAATGAAAAACTCCAATTAAGTTTGGAATAAGTAATGAATCAGCAGTTAGGGAAGGAATGGGTGAATTCTATCCAGCCTCAAACAAAAAATAAAACCAATCAAATCATCCAACCGACGAAGCTGGAGCGTAGCGGAAGCAAGGAGATTTGGATTAAGTGAGCGAAGCGAACTTGAAAATCACAACCAAATTCAAAACAGAAATCATTTCAAAAACATATTTAAGATTTGTTCACTTGTATTTCCGTTCAGATTTATCTCTTGATTATTACCCATCAATCAAAAAAGTTCATGAAGTATTTTCAGCAACTCCGTGTTTGTTACATGATGAAAAGTTCAGACGAATTCGTAAAACATTAAACATAAGGTAGAAACAAAATGTCAAATACAATGGCAACAATCGAAAAAGTAGTTAAAACATATCCAATTGAATCAGCAGATAATATTGAAATGACTCAAGTTCTTGATTACCATGTAGTGACCAAGAAAGGTGAATTCAAAGCTGGTGATTTTGTAATTTACGCAAGAGTTGATTCTATTTTTCCAGATGGTCTTTCCGAAGAAGATAAAATTAAACACTCCGAACTAAAGAAAATTAAGAAAGAACATTCGGATAATGTAGATATTGATAATCAAATTTCAGAAGTTCTTTCGAGAAATACTATTCCTGAATTTGAATTTCTAAGAAAAGATAAATTTACAATTAAAGCGAAGAAATATTCCAAATTTAGAAATGAACTTGGAAACAAAATTATTTCAGAAGGGATTATTTTTCCTACAACTATTCTGAAAAACAAACAATATATCATTGAAGGAAAAGACGTAACATCTCTTCTCGGAATCACTAAAGTTGTTGAGGATGAAGAAGAAATTATAACAGAAGAAAAAGAAAACAAGATTAAAAAGTTTCTATTCAAATATAAACTATTTCGTAAATTGTATTTTATTTTCGCACCTAAGAAGATTTCCGGCAATTGGGAGTCTTGGCTTCCGGCTAAATCTGATGAGGAGAATATTCAAAAACTATTTTCAAAGATTGTTTTTAACCATGGTAGAAATAATTATGTTGTCACTGAAAAACTTGAAGGTAGAAATATTTCTTTCTACAAATATGAAACAAAATCTTGGTTTGGTAAGAAAGTTAATTATGGAGTTTGTTCAAGAAATCGTCACTTGCCAAAAGATGATGGAAGTGATTTTTGGAGTGCGGTTAAAGATAATGATTTTCTAAACAAACTTAAAAATTGCGAAGGAAATATTCTCGTTCGTGGTGAAAATTGCGGGCCAAAGATTCAAGGAAATATTTACAAACTAACAAAAGATAAGATTTTTATCTTTGATGTTTATAATATCAAGAACCAACGTTTTTACAACTATCAAGAAACTGTTGAATTTTGTAATAGATATGGATTTGAAATGGTTCCGGTGATTTCTGATAATTTCACACTTCCAGAAACTGTTTTAGAATTGCTTGAATTCTCTAATGGCAAATCGGTTCTGTATCCAACCATGAGAGAAGGATTAGTGATTCGCAAAAAAGATGATTATACGATTTCTTTCAAAGCAAAATCGCCGGAGTATTTGGCAAAGAAATGAAAATCGAATTTACCGTAGAACAAGCTGGTTTCGAAACATTTATACTTCGAGGTAATATTCGAATCTCCGGATGGGCGTTATGCGGCGGCGACTTTGATTACAATAAACATAATTTTCCAGAACGACTTTACAAAAAACTGAATTGGTAAACAAAAATTTTTTATTTTCCAAATTCTTTCCACTTGCCTTGTAAAAATAAAAACAGTATATTTAACTCATCCTCTAAAGAAAGGCTACAACATGTGTGATTGTGAAAAAACCGAAGAGAAGTCTACACCAATGTCTTCAAAGATTTCCGACTTTTTCCTAAATTCTCGGAAGATTTTTCTGTCTTCGGAAATCAACGATAAGGTAGCAGATGAAATTGTCCAGAAGCTAATCTATCTTGATTCTCAGAGTCATGAAGACATTTATCTTTTTGTGAATTCTCCAGGAGGAGTCATCACATCAGGTATGGCAATTCTTGATGCTACGAATGCTGTTAAGTCGGACGTTCGCACAATCGTTACGGGACAAGCAGCTTCTATGGGAGCAATGATTCTAGCTAATGGTGCTAAAGGAAAGCGTTACTCTTGGCCAAATGCTCGTATTATGATTCATCAACCATTGATTTCTGGAAACTTTCAAGGAAACATTGTTGAAATTCAGACGGAAGCAAAAGAGATTGATCGAATGAAGACAACTCTTAATAACCTACTTGCCGAAAAGACAGGTCAACCAATTGAGAAAATCACTAAAGACACCGATCGAGATTTCTTCATGGGATCTCAGGAGGCTCTTGAATATGGCATGGTTGATGTAGTTGAAACTTTGATTTAATGAAACGTTAATTCCCCACTCACTATTTCTAATGGGTGGGAATTCTTTTAACAGGAGAATAAAAATGGAAATGGTTACTTCAATAGTTTTAGGATTTCTTTACGGGTGGAATGTAATGCCATCTATTAGAGCGTGGGCTGATAAGACATTTCAAAACGAAATTGTTAGTTTTCTAGCTTTCGCAGGAGTTTCTCTATGCGGAATTGTTGTTGGAACTATCGCATTACATTTTATTGGTTTGTAAGAAAGGACTATAAATGGCGGCAGCAATTAAAGAAGAAGACCTAAAGGAATATCCAGTAATTTGGAATGACCCTTGTGGGAAATATAGATTGATTAAAAGAGATGAAATGAACATGGAAATCATTCAATACATGCGACTTGGGGAATCTGGTCGTGGAAGGCAAACAGAAGTGAGAGATTGTTGGTGTTCGGTTCCAATGTATTACTCAAGTCTTACATTTGCGTTTAATAAGTTGATTGAATTGAAGATGGCGGAAACAATGTCTACAGGGTTGAATGAACTGAAAGATATTGTTGTGGCGTTGAATGATTTTAAGAAAGATTTTGAAGTTCAATACACGAAGAATATCAAAAATGTAATAGGGTAACATGAAAATAATAATGAAATTTTTAGATATAGACGAACAACATATACCAACAAGAAAGAAAAATAATAAAGTTTTTGTTGTGGTTGGCAGAATCCGGGAATATCCCGCTATATTATATCGTAAAGATTATGATATAGCAACCGAAAATTATAAACAGGAAGATGAATGGTGGAACCGAATAAATAAAAATTTCTACAGACGAACAAAACGAGAATTCAGGGAACATTATTTTTAAGAAATGAAAATTAAATTAAAATTTATAACAACCGACGAACATTTTACTCTAAAAAAGAATGTAAAATATTTCGTTCAAGATTTAGATGTTTGTAATTTTCAAAGCGAATGGTTCGTATTTTACTACAACCATCAAACTATGGATTTTCTTCATCTAAATAAAAACATCTATATGGAAAGAATGAAATATGATTTTTCAAAGTTTTCTAAACAGTTAGGCACTAGTGAAAAATCGGTAAGAACTTTTATAGAAGCAACGGAACTGAAAGGATTTTAATTTTGTATCAATCTCCAATTATGTATGTGGGTGGTAAGTCTCGCCTTGTTGATGTTTTGAAACCAATGATTCCACAACACTCTGTTTATGTTGAAGCGTTTGCTGGTGGTGCGAATCTTTTGTTTTCCAGAAAGCCATCTTACAACGAGGTCATGAATGACTATGATGGCAACTTGATGAATTTTTACAAAGTTGTTAGAGATGATTTTGAAGCACTAATAAAATCATTTGAATTTGTATTGATTTCCCGTGAGTTGTTTGACGAGTATAAAGAGAAATACAAAACAAACAATTATAAATCTGACCTTGAACGAGCACACATCTATTACTATCTGAATCGTGCTGGTTTTGGTGCTGATATGAGAAACCCGGTTTTTGGAACATATATTGAAAAGTCTCCAAACCTAAATCTAAAAAAAGTAGAACAATCAATTCGTCTTGCTCATTCTCGTTTGTCAAGAGTCATTATTGAACACAAGTCGTTTGAAGAAGTGATGAAGATTTATGATTCGGAAAATACATTCTTCTTTCTTGATTCGCCTTACAGAAACACTAAGCAATACGCGGTTGGTAATTTCGGAGATGATAAGTTTGAATTGCTAAGAGATTGTTGTAAAGAATGTAAAGGAAAGTTTCTTTATACAATTAACGACGACGAATATATCAGAGAATTGTTCAAAGACTTCTACATTCAAGACCACAATGTTCATTATTGTATTAGTCAGTTTGATGAAGGACGAAGAGATTTCAAAGAACTGATTATTACAAATTATGAAATTAAAAACAAGAATACACTGAATAAGTTTGTGAAGAAATGAAAATAAATCTAATACTGGCGCATAAGATAACAGAACAACCAGAACCAAATACTGTTCATTTTTTGTGCAGATATTTGGTATTTATACCATTTAATTGGGGCAACCACATTAATGCCAAACGAATTCAAAAAATTAACTTGTCGCGAAAAGGAATAAAATACTAATGTTTATAAAAGAACTTGGTGAAAATGTTCCGGAAGAATTCTTGAATAAAATTAAAGAATATGTGGATGGGATTGAAGGTCCCGTTCTGGAGTATATGGAGTTTGGGTGTTGTAAGAGAATTCTAAATATGGACGATATTACTTTCTCGGTTGGATATGATTATAGAAATAAAAAATTTGTCAAACCGGACATTAAAAATAGGCAGTTCTCTTCGAAAGATAAATTTGATATCTTTTTTGGCATATCAATTCCGTGCGAATATGAAAGTGAGGAGTTCTTCTTTTCATTGCTCCCAAACACCAAACCAAAAACAACAATTCAATCAAACGACATTCAAAATATTTACAACGAAACTATTGTAAGTTATACTATCAAATCAAATGATATGAAACTTCCTTTTGATAGTAATGAAAAAGTTAAGGAGTTTATTGATTTTGAATTACTGGCTCTAAATATACAACCAGCTTCACGACTACCAACAAAAACAATTCCGGTTCATTTCAATGTTTATATTGGCAATCTAAGAGTTGGAAACATCTTTGTTGATTTTCTAGTTTTGAAAACCAATCAAAAACCAAAGATTCTTCTTAAGAGTGACAAGGATGGGATTTTTACTTTTAGGTTGGTTACAGATGATTCTAATGTTAAACTGTCTCAAGTCAATGTTCCAAATGAAGTTTATCAAATGTTCAAATCTCTTAATTTTCCAGATACATCAATCTTGTCAAATACAAATATTCGCAGAAGAATGTTAAAATATGCTGGTGGTAAATGAAAATTGAATTTGTTTTGAAAAGAACGAGCCGGATAGGACAAACTATTCATGCATTAGATGGTAATACGCGTTTAAGAAATTGTGCTACATATCCTGCGATTGTTCTTGAAGGGGGCGTTTTTGATTATAAGAGAACACATTTTCCAGAACGACTTTACAAAATAATTTGGGAGAAAAAGTATGGATAACATTTTCAACGAACTACCAGAAGATGTTCAAGCTTTCATAATGAAGCATCGTTCTATTATTCAAGATGATAGAATTCGAGCTATTAAACTAAAACATTATTTAAAGCATTACAATGAGTATTCTGTAAATAAAAATTTGGCCGTTTACGAATTACCAAAAACTCATCTTGGTGAAAATCCAAAGTTTACAATTTTAATGAATGCTGCCACACATCAGACAGCATTAGAGTTTGAACTTACAATCTCTAAAGAAAATATTGATTATGATAAAGATACAACTTATGATTTCGCCGAACTAGACAAAACTAAAGGAATTGTTAGTTCATTTAGATTAGGGTTTACGGGGTCCAATAAACTTGAAAAACATCTGGTGGGGAAATTAAAACCTACTCATTCAGACAAATCAACATTAACTACAAAAACAAAAATAACTGTTCTTTGGAAAGGATATGTTGTTTATTCAGTTCCGGTTGTTTTGTCCATTGAACCGGATACTTTGATGGAACGAAACAAAATAGTTATGAAGTGCGATTCGGATGGACAGTTTAATGTCAAGATAAGTCGTGGACAAACATGTAAAGATTTGGGACCAGTAAACGTATGTCCTTCATGGAAAAATATGATGGTTCCTCGAGGTATTTCTCTGGATAAAATGTATAAAAACAAAAAACTTGCCACAAGAATGAAGAAATGGAACGAATCGTGACTACCATTTTTAACGAACTGCCCGAAGATGTTCAAGCTTTCATACTGAAGCATCGTTCTATTATTCAAGATGATATGATTAAAATAGTGAGGTTGAAACTTTTTAACGATGGTGATTATCGTGAATATGTAGTTGATAAAGAACTAAATGTATTGCCTGAACAAGAATATTATCCAGGTTTAACATTTAACATTTCAATGCCGACAAAAAACGATGATGTTGTAAAACTTGAATTTGTTCTTATTCTTTCTCAAGAAAATGTTGATTATAACAAAGATACAACTTATGATTTTTCTGAAATTCCAAAAGATAAAGTCGTTCACTCTTTTCGTTTAGGTTTTTTAGGTTCTAATAAACTACAACATATACTTTCAGAAAAATTAAAACCTACATATTCTCAGACTCCTACAGAACAACAAACAGTAAATATTAAGGTTCTTTGGCGCGAACATGTTATTTATGTTGTTCAGCTAATGATAAACCTTGAGAAATTTACATTGGTTGGACGAACGAAATTAGTTTTGAAAAGTGATAATGATGGACAACTATCTTTCTACATGAAAAAAGGCGAAACTAAAAAAACAATAGGATATGTTAATATGTGCCCGATGTGGATGAAGATGTTTAAGGAACGGAATTTTGATTGGACTTCTAATTATAAAAACAAAAAACTTGCCACTCGTATGAAGAAATGGAATGAATCGTGAAAATAGAATTCAAAATAAGTTTAGGTTGGAGTTTATATGGAAATGATAAGATAACACGACAAGGAGATGCTGTATTTCTTAACGGTGGAGAATTTCCAGCCATTAAGAAAAATTTTCCAGAACGCCTTTATAAAGTAATAGATTGGGAAGGGAATTGGCATTCATGAAACTTCAATTTCGTTTTGAAAAATTTAACAGTCAATATATTTTCCACCACAACGACAATCAACCAAATTTTCGTTGCGGGGTTGCTATCCTACAAGGAACTTTCAACTACAAATATTATAATTTTCCTGAACGTTTGTATAAAGTTTTAAGCTGGAGAAACAAATGAAAATAGAATTCAAAATTAAGAAAAAATTATTGTTTGATACGTGGTGGATATGTGGAAATAAACGAATTATTACAAAATATAATGATTACAAACACCCAGCTATAACATTAAACGGAACCCCATTTGATTATAAAAAGTGGAGGTTTCCTGAACGACTCTAAAAAACACTCTCCTGGAAAGAATATTAAGTTTCAAAAGATTTCACTTGACTTTGGAAGAGGTTTGGGCTATATTAACACTAGCCAATTTCGGCTTAACTCAAAAAAGGAAAAACTAAATGAATCCCAAGGGTATCATTGCTATTGTCGTCGCTGCGCTATTTCTTCTGATTCTTCCGTTTAACATTTACTCAATTGACTCCGGAGAACGCGCTGTTGTGCGAACTTTTGGTTCGGTTTCGGGAGTTTGGGATGATGGTCTTCATTTCAAGGTTCCGTTTACTCAGTCTGTTACGGTTGTCGATGTTCGCACTCGTAAGGCTCACGCTCCAGCATCCGCCGCAAGTTCGGATATGCAGAGGGTTACTACGGAAGTTGCTCTTAACTATCATTTGAATTCTGACAAGCTTTCGGAAATTTACACAAAGACCGGACTTGATTTGGAAGACCGTATTATTGACCCACGTATTCAGGAAGTTGTTAAGGCGGTTACCGCAAAGTATCAGGCCGATAAGCTCCTGAGTCAGCGAGAACTTGTTAAGGGAGAAATTGAAAGTCTTCTCAAGCAGTCTCTTCTTCCTTACAACGTAATTGTTGAAGCTGTTCAGATTACCGACTTCAAATTCTCTGAGCAGTATAACGCGGCAATTGAAGCAAAGCAGACGGCTGAACAGAATGCGCAGAAGGCAAAGAATGACCTTGAGCGAATTAAGGTTGAAGCCGAACAGAAGATTGCTACGGCTCAGGCCGAAGCTGAAGCTATTCGTATTCAGGCAAATGCTATTAAGGAACAGGGCGGCGAAGCTTATGTTTCTATGAAGGCCGTTGACAAGTGGAATGGTGTTATGCCCACTTACATTGGTGGAAATGGACCGATTCCGTTTATTAGCGTTAAGTAATTTAGTCTACAACATCTTCTTCCAGCTACTAAATAGTAGTTGGAGGAAGATTGATGATATACGGTTTTATATATTTGACAAAAAATTTAGTTAACGGTAAGATTTATATTGGACAGCGGGTTTACAAAAACAATAATAGCGACAAAGAGTATCTTGGTTCGGGAAGTATTTTATCAAAAGCAATAAAGAAATATGGCAAAGAAAACTTTGAGCGGACGACATTGGAAGAGTGTGAGAACCAACAAAATTTAGACGACAGAGAAAAATATTACATTTCTGAATACAATTCAACCAATAAAGAAATAGGATATAATATTAGAAAAGGCGGTAGAGGTTATCAGTCGCATTCGCCAAAAACTTGTAATAAAATAAGTGAGGGGTTAAAACTTTATTTTTCAAATCCAGAAAACAGAAAGAAACAAAGTCGTCATGTCAGTGAAGAGACACGGAGAAAAATTGGCGAAGCTGGTAAAGGGCGGAAAAAGACTGAAGAAACTATTAGAAAACAACTTGAAACATTTTATAAAAATAGAGAAGCAGGAATACCAATAGATCGATCTTTTGATACTCCGGAGTGGCGAGAAAAATTTAGAAACGCGCATGTTGGAAAAACACATCACACCGAATATATGACAAAAGAGTGGTTAAAAGAACAAAGCGAAAAACAAATAGCAATAGATAAACCGAAATATAAGATAGATGTTTGTAAAGATGGAGAAGTGTTGTCAGAAAATCTATCAGCAAGTTTGGTCATAAAAACATATAGATTTTCGGCTGGGTGGTTTCAAGATAAATTAAATAGAAGAACCGATGAGTTTGAATATCGCGGATATAAAATTGTAATAAAACAAAGACCTAATTAAAATTTGTCCATTTTCTCATTTTCTCAGCTTGTTCGTATAAATGTTTTAATTGGCCCTGAAGTTGATTGATTTTTCCAAGAATTCCGTTCAGTCTATTAGGAATGATTCTGCAATTTTCTTCACAATAGTTTCCATTAGAATCAATCCTATCAATGCTTACGACTTCTCCAGCTTTTATAATCTTTTCTCTAATTTCTTTTCGCTCTATCCACCATGTTCTGAATTCATCAAATGACCAAATGACATGGATGTTCTTCTTCAAATAAATTCCAGAACGAACTCTTTGATTCATTCCATTCCAATATCTTTTAATAATTTGTTCTTCGGTTAATGGTTTCTTTTGTTTCTGAGAGTTTAAGTAATTTCTTCCAATTTGTAAATCGTCGTCAATGTAATCCATAAAAGTATATAGAGGCATAAATTGATTTTTAACAAATGTAACCAGCTACATATTGAAGAGAACGATACAATCCACGACGAGTGTTATGATTGCCCTTCGTGTGGAAGTAAATGTTATTCTTCGTGTGTAATGGAAAAAGTTACAACAAAATCCCCAATTTCTAATACTATCTCTATTGACTCTATCGGTCCAGATAAGATTATTTTTTGTAAGTGTGATTGTGGACATACGTGGCTTGAATTCTGGAAACCAAACCATCATCGTTCTTTAATTAGAGGAACCACGATGAAGAATTATTTGGAATTTGGAGCTTTGAAGAATTTTGTTTTTGATGTCAACAAGTTTAAGGTTTAGAAAAGGAGAACAGTATGTATATTGAAGAAAAAGATTGGGAAATTGTCAAAAATAAATTCATTCTTACGATTACCTGCGATAAGAATGATGCCGATTATATCACTAAAAAGTCAGAGTTTGATGCTGTAAATTCGGAATACTTTAACGCTTCAATGTTTGTTGATGTTGTTAGAGTTATCAAAAAGCTAACGGGTGGGGAATTGGAAAAAACATATCAAAAGCTTACGGCAGATGATATTGTTACTTTGTATAGCTTTGATACATATGGTCAAGATGAAGATTGGGTAGAAAAATATGTAAAGCCAATCGGGGAATATTCAATCGTGGATGATGTTCGTGATTGGGATTCTATGGTCGCTGATTTGTTTCCAACCGACACAGAAACTTGTTGGGGTGAAAGTCGACAATTTAGAATTAGGGGTGTCATTCTGTAAAGGAAATTGAATTGCTCTATATTGATTCTAACGGCATCTGTAGAAAGCTGGTGTGATGATGAAAAACAAAGAAGGTAATTGCGTCGCTGTAGGAAAGTTGACAAGTTATGAAGAAAAACATGGTAATGCTCACTATGTTTTGACAATTGATTTGATTAGCGAAACCGAGGAAAGCAAAGACAATTTCGAAGCTTTGGGTGACCTTGGTTATGCAGATGTTGCTTGTCAATGTATAAAACAAAAAGAACCTCTTGAAATTAGTAACAAAGTAAAACTTGGAAAAATTGAAGATTATCTACAGATTATTCTTTCTGATTCGGATGAAAAAAGAAAGAGAGCAAAAACAATCAAAAATAAAACTATGAAAGCTTCTGTAAAAATGTATGCAGAATTCTTTCATATCACTGATGGCCGCAAAACCACTAAAAAGGAGAACTAAAATTTCTACTAACCTTGATACTATCCGCGTAAATGACGATATTCGTGTTCGTGAAATCCGTTTGATTGATGAAAATGGAAATCAGATTGGAATTGTTCCTACAACTTCCGCAAAACAGGAAGCCTCTTCATTGGGTCTTGACCTCGTTGAAATCAATCCAAATGCTCGTCCTCCTGTTTGTAAGATGATGAACTTTGGAAAATACAAGTTTGAACTAAAAAAGAAAGAAAAGGAAGCTAAGAGTCGTCAGAAGGTTGTTGAATTGAAGCAAATCAATTTCCACCCAAACACTCAATACCACGACTACACATATCGTCTGGAACAAGCCAAAGGATTCATCAAATCCGGAAACAAGGTTAAGGCTACTGTAACTTTCCGTGGTCGTGAAATGAATTTCCTTTCAAATGGAAAAGAGATTCTTGATAAGATGACTACTGATTTGAAAGAAGTTGCGACAGTTGAAGTAAACGAAATGGAAGGCAAACAAATGTTTGTCGTCTTCCGTCCGGTGTGATGTATGAGAATAGTCATGATATTAGATTCTAATTGGGGAAGTATAAACCGAAGCAATAGACATATGGAGAATGAAATAATTTCTTGGTATAAGACCACACAACATACTTCAGGAAAGTTATATACGAAAAAATCAAATGCCCGAATCAAGAAACGGTTCGGTCAATGAAAATTATCTTGAAATATGCCGGTGTAGATTCCAGGATTCCTTTTAGAAAACAAACAGGGAAAATATATTTAACGGAAGGGTATGATGACGTTGTAAAACTTTTTCGCAAAGATTTTTCAAAAGAATCTCGGGATTGTAAAGAAGAAGATATCTGGTGGAATATAACAAATGCTAGATTTTATAAACGAATGAAAAGAGAATGGGTGTACGACTATATTGAAGATTAAAACTTATATTTTTCAAGAAACTAAAGAATTTTATGGTAGTATAGCGCCATCTCCAACCGGAGATAGTATTATTACTTTTGCAGATAACAATTCATATGTAGGAGCCTATCTTCCGTTAAACAAACGACGACTTAAAAAAGCATTCGGTATAAAATGAAAATTAGAACAATAATAAACAACTACTGGCATTGTTATTATGTTATATGTCTAGAAACGAACAACCCCGATTTCCCGTTCGATAGGCTATTCGTATATAATCTATCATTCAACTACAAAAAATTTGGTTATTCTTACCGTCTAATCTCAATCATTGACGGAACCTGGCCAAACAGACCGAAGAAAAATCCAGCTTGACTTTCGCCTCCGGCTTCTTTATATTCCTTAGTAATACGGAGGTTTAATATGATTTGTGATTTTTGTTACAAAGAACATTCTAATACTGTTTATCTAGACAAAGAAGTTTCAGATAAAAAGATTTGTCCAACATGTTCGGCTATATCTGATAGAGTTCAAATTAAAGATGGACTAAATCCTGGGTTGATTTTGAGTGAAGACAAAACATATATTACTAATAAATTTGGGTTTTTAAGAATTCCGGTAATAAACATTCCTGGAAAACCTAACTCATACAAATTTTATCTTGATGACGAACCTCTCTACGAGTATTTGTTTGCTGTAAGAGACAACAAAGTAACCCGCTTTAGGTTTGTTCATAAGAAAGACAAACTATGATGAAATGGATAATGACATTTTTCGGAGCATCTAATTTTGTTAATTTCATCGATCATTTTCTTTGGGGAATGTATACGATAGAAGTAGCAATACTTAGTTTTATCGCGGCTGTATTTTGTTTTGTTTACGTTTGGAGACAACTTTTAATTGAAGAGGATACAGAAAATGAAGCCATCTGATATTGTTCGCCGATTTGTTTCGATCTATAACAGAACAATCACTGAACAAAATGTGAAAGACTACATTTACAACCCCGAAACAAATGTAAAAGATTTGTTGGAACTTGTAGATGATGTTATTACAGCCAACGTGATTACAAGAGATAAAGAAAAAGCATTTTGTTTGTTTCATTTGGTGACGGCTCTTCGCAACAGAAATCAAATTCCTATTTATCGTTGGCCAGCGGATGGTAGCCGTAAGAAGATTTTGAATCTGTCGGATTGGTGTGACGATTTGTGCAAAACATTTTATAAAAATCTTTCTAATGAAGTGAGGAATTTGATTTGAAGATTAAACTGTTTTGGAATGTTGGTTTGTTCATGATGGATAACAGAACTGAATTGTTTTCGGTCGAGAATGCTAAAGAATCAAACTTTACATTCACAAGAATTAGGAATAATATTTGTATAGCTGTTCCGGGCCGTTATGAAGCATACATAGACGGGAAAACGTTTGAAGATGAAGATTAAAATGGCGTGGAATGCCGTAGGCGATGGGCTTTTCAGTTTTGACAATGAAACTGAATTGTTTTCTGTAGAACGAGCAAAAGAACGGAAATTTTATTTTTCTAAAATTAGAAGAAATATATGCGTTGCTGTGAGAAATAAAAATCGTAATGTCAAAACTTATTACACAAACCCAACATCATTTGAACTATAACGAATTCTTACATTTGCTAAAACTTGATGAGCCTTACATTTCATTCCGTCCTCGCGTTATTTGCCAGGACGGTTTTTCTGTTTCTATTCAAGCGGGGTTTGGGAATTATTGCTACCCAAGAGACTTTTCAGGAAATTATTCACAAGTAGAATTAGGTTACCCATCAGACACTGTTTACAGTTGGCTACCTTATATGGAAGGTGATTTGGAATTCACCAATCCTACCGACACAGTTTACGCATATGTTCCAACAGTTTTAGTTTATTCCGAATTGATAAAACATGGAACTCTTTCACTAAACCAAGAAACTCAATTTAGGTATGTTCAGGAAAACTTAAGACACGTTTATGATAATTTCTAAAGTTAATTTCAAATCTTAGAAACATTTCGCTTGACTTGGAAAAAATAATAGGCTATCTTAAGAGAAGCCAATAACGGCGTCACTTTTGAAAGGAAATAAAAATGGTCATCGTCAATGTCGAAGAGCGCAAGTTCATTGTTCGTTTTCAGTATAGTCCCGCTGGGGTGTCTAAGTATTCTCTCAGGAAGGCAGTTAGGCTGCTTGAATTGGATTTTATCAATGGAGATTTCTCGTTTAACCGAGCAATGGCTATCATTGACGGAGTTAAGGTTCCTGCAAAGAATCCTAAAACTCAGGAGAAGTTTCATCGTCGTAAGACCACTTGTGTTATCCAGGAAGAGATTGATAACGACAAGACCAATATGGAAACGGTCGCAATTTCGTATGCTATAAATGATTCTCAGGAACCATTCACGAAGAACTACGGTCGCACTCTCGCATACAAGAAGGCGGTTGTTGAAGCAATTTCCAAGGCAAAGCTTTCGGAAGATGATATCAAGTCTTTTGAACTTGCTTGGAAGACGCAGATGTCGAAGAGTGCTGACATGTGGGACTCGATTGATTTGGATGCTATTAAACTCGAACACGAAGCGAGTGTTGAGGTTTAAGATAAAAGAAGATGACGAAGTTGTCGCAGAGTTTGAAACGCTCTGCGGCGCTTTTTCGTTTCAAAAAAGACAAACTCGCCTTTTGAAAATTAAGAAAGAACTTGATAGAATTGAGAGAAACAAACTTTCGGAATTTTTGAGAAATATCAAACCTGAAAACAAACAACATAGAGAATATTTAATAGTTTGGTTTGAATCAAAAAGGCAAAAATGGAAACAGAGAATTTTAGATTTATATGTTTATGAAGGAAATGTTGAATGGGAACAAGAAGCACGATAGCGTATTATGAAAATGGAGAAATCTTTCAAGTCTATTGTCATTGGGATGGATACTTATCAGGAAATGGCAAAACATTAGTTACAAACTACAACTCACTTGAAAAAATAAAAGAATTGTTTTCTTACGGTGATATGTCATCTTTGGATAATACAATTGATGAATGTCAATTTTACGCAAGCGATAGAAACGAACCTTTAGAAAAACCAAGAGTTGTGAAAAAAGAAGTTAGTAAAATAAATGAAATTTCGCTAGATGATTTACCAGACAGACAAGAATATGATTATTTGTTCTTTGATGGAAAATGGTTTTGGTTTCTAACAGATGATGATTGTGAAAACGGAAAATGGACATATCTTTCAACAAACATAATTAACGCAATAGAAGGATAACAAAAATGATTCTAAACCAAGCACCAAAACAGAATGTCATTTCTTCTTGTGTTAGTTCTCAGAAGCTTCGTATTTCTTCTGATGAACTCGATCAGGCTATTCTTGTCGATCTTCAGATTTCCAAACTCTACCGAAACAAAATCCGAGCAGTTGTCCAGGAATACATTTCGAACGCGCGAGATGCTAACGTAGAAGCTGGAAAGAAAGATTGTCAAATTTCTATTCACGTTCCAAAGCCTTCCGAACCTTGGTTTTCGGTTTCGGATGTTGGTCTTGGAATGAGTCCGGAAATTGTTGATAAGTATCTTTGTCAAACTGGGGCAAGTTCCAAGAGAAACACTAACGATTCTATTGGTTCTTTTGGACTTGGCGCTAAGTGTGGATTCGCATACATCAAGGAGCGTAAGACTCAGTTTAACATTACTACGGTTTCTGATGGAATAAAGCATTTCTACATTTGCCACTATGATGAATTTGGATTTCCTAATGTTTCTCTTTTGTCTTCCGAACCAAGCAACGATATTGGGACAGAAGTTAAAATTCCTGTAGATAATGGAGATGTTGGTAGTTTTACCCATGAACTTCAGAGGATTCTTTCTTTTTGGGTAGACAAATATCCTTTTGAAACTTCAAGTAATATTGATTTGAAAATTCCAGAAGTCTTTTATGATTGTGATGGTTATACAATTTATAAAGGTCGTTTTGGATTTCAATCAAATTATGGAAATGATTTTATTTCTATCGCAGGGATTCCTTACGACCGATGTTCAACATTTGATTCGTTCACAATCGTAGGAAAGATGCCGATTGGTGTCCTTGATATTGTTCCTTCCCGTGAATTTTTGGAAGAAACCAAAAATAACGACGAACATATCAATCCTATCTTTGATTCGGCTAAAAAGTATATCATTGAACATTTCCAAAAGCTTGTTGATGGAATGAAGAATGAATTGGAAGTTTGGTTGGCGTTTCAGTCAAAGAAGATTCCAAACGAACTTTGTAAGCATTTGAAATATAAGAATGAACCGATTGATTTTGGTTCTATTTGTAAAAGGCTACCTGGATTTTATTCAAGTCAAATTGATTTTGCTTCGGAAATTAAATTCATTCACAACAATTCATGTCTAAGGTTTGAAAATGACCAGAGATATCGTATTCGTAGCATTCTCAATACAAATAATTACATTGTCTACTATGATGCTGATGAACTTAAGGGGTGGAGAAAGAATCAAAACTATTTTGAAACTTGGAATTCCTTCTCCAAGAATCTTCGTGAACAGATTCTACAAAAAGCTATTGTTTATTCTACTCTTAAGACTCCTAGAGCTAAGAGAGATAAGACAGACAAACCGTCTTGCTGGAAACTTGAATCGGAACGTTGGGTCGCACAATTTGAAGATATTTCAACTATTTCTGGAACTTGGTTTGTTGGGGCTAATCTCAAACCAGTTGATGAAAAAGTCATGAAGATTTTCTCAAAGGTTAAAGCCGATTGGAGCAGTCAAATTGTTTCGGGTGATATTTACATGATTCCTAAGCGAAATGTAAAACTTGCCGAAGCTAACAAAGACCTTCGGGATATTTTTGAAGTCGCCAAAGAAAACATCTTGAAAGAAGAATCGATCAAGAAGATTTATTCCTTCTACATTAAGACGACGTTTGGAGACTCGGCTATTCATCTTTGGAGGAACCCTGGAGAAATTAAAGATGAAGTTCTCAAGGAAGTTCTGAACAAAGGACTAATTAAAGACCACGGTTGGCGACAAGATTTCCAACACGGTTCAAATCACGAGTTTTATGCGAAGTTGTTCGGAAAGAAATTCATGACGCCTGACATTGAACACGTTCTTGAGAAATATGATATTTGTTCCAGGTTTACAAACGCACATGAAAACAACATGATGGAACTTGTTAAATTTGTAGGAGATAGAAAATGAACAACCAACGAAGTTTGTTTTACATTTCCGCAAAGACAACTAATAATGAAACCGTGTTCTTTGTTCACGATTCAAATTATGGAGAAGTAATAATCGGTTTCACAACGGAATTTGGTTTAGCCAAGATTGAATCGGAAACATATATGAAACGAGAAGTTACAAGAATCAAGAAAGCTGTTAAATTTCAATTCGGTTCTTCAAGATTTTCTAAAGAAATCTTCATCAATCTTGATTCTGTCAAACTACACGAAGTCAAAATAATCCACGAGGAAACTTAAAAATGAACTACATCCTAAACGAAAATTCAATCTCATTTGTAGTTAATTCTACTCCATTTTCTATTCCCCGAACGGATGACAAGTTCCATTCTGCTATCGGAATCATCTTCGATCCAGTCTTCAACGAGCAGCAGAAGTATGAAAATCTACAGAAGCTAATTGACGACAAGTTCTATGTTCTCAGTTATTTAAATCTTTGTCCAGTCATTGCTTCTGGTAAGTCATATGGTTCTGTTAAGTTTTCAAACATCCGCAGATTCATTCCAAATCTTTCGGAGCATTCTATTCCACACGAAATATTTGTCAATCTTTTAAACAATCTTAGTTGTGTTGAAAATGGTTCGGACATTCTAACATTCATTTTCAACAACAAGATTCTTATTTCTAACGACGGCAACCTATACATATACAAAGGAATCAGAGAAGATTATACAGATTGTTTTTCTGGAACAGTTCTTAACAAAGTTGGACTGACAAATGAAATGCCAAGGGAACAAGTAACAATTTATCATGGTGGCCCCGGCTTTTACTTTGGAACCTATTCTCGGGCTGTGTCAATGTCAAGAGGTCATATCGTCATTTGTAAGATTGACATTAAGGACATTGTTTGGGTTGATGAAAACGAAATGAAGGTATGTAAGTATAAAATTATCAAAGAAGAAACCAAGGAACTGCCCTTTGGAACCTACGATTTTGCCGAGGTTGTTCCGGAGGAGCCTTCACCCGTACCGGAGCCAAAGAAGCCTTTTAAGGCACTCGCTGGGCTTCGTAGGATGGGTCTGTGGCGAAGGAAGAAGGCTTGAGCTTCGCGACCTTTTTCCTCTTGGCCGCTATCGTAGGAATAAACATTTCTCTTTTTATTATTGATAAAATAAGTAACGAGAAGAGAAATTTTCAATATTTGCTTTATTATTCTTTCGTTGGTTTCTTGATGACTCCAATGTTTATTTTATTTTTCCCTGTATCTTCTTGGCCGTTGTTTCTTTATGTTTGCGTCTGGTTTCATTTCTTTTATATTTCATTCTTGATGATGTTTGAAGATTATTTTCTCAGATATTTTAATCCTTTTATTTGGTTTTATGTTGGAATGGTTATCTATTCAACATTCAATTTGGCTCGTAGTAGTTTATGAAAATGGTTTTTTGTTTGAGAATAAATTATAAGATGGGGTGGTTTTTTAACAACCCCCAATATAAAAGAATACACTTTTCGGAGTGGTATTCGTTGAAATCTATAAAGAAATATAGTATTGATGATGATTCGGAATATTACAAAACGACTCTTTATAGGTTCCTTGAAAGAATGATGAAATATGAAAATTAAGCTGGCCATATCCGAATTTATTGATAGAGAAGGTTACGAAATAGATATAAGATTTGGTTCGGTTGCTAATCATGTGACTTCCGAGATTTGTAATCGCGGGTATAATGTCAGTTTTTGGTTTGACTCTTTGCCGAATATGAATAGGTTTGAAAAGTTTAATTCGGATAAAAATTACAAAATAGTGTTGTTTGATTTGAGGCGATGATATGAAAATTAAAATAAATATAAGAAAAGAAAACATTTATTTTTCGCAGTTCGTTTGGACCTTTATAAACAAAAATAAAAACAAACCAGATACAACTAAAATGTTCTTTACTGACTATTCCTGCTTTATTACAAATTCAAACGCAAATGTTAAAAGATGGAAGACCGTATGAAAATTAGAACGTGGACAGCTCATGTTAATTGGAAATTATTTCAAATAAATGTTATTGATACAGGAATAAATGTATATGAATTTGATACGAGACAATTTAGGAATAGAGAACAAACATGTTTTGTTTTATGTTAAAAAATGGAAACGAAAAAAGATTTAGGAAATATTTCCAATGAAGATTAAATTGAATTTTCGCGGAACAAATGAATACGATTATGAGATATCGGTTCCTGGATGTTATACAGTAATATTAAATTTTGTGTGGACAGTTTCAAAAAATATCCGGAATAATGAAAACAACTTTTATAGGTTATCAGATTATGAAAAACGGCTTATCAATTTTTACACCAGAATGTTGAAATATGAATCTAAAAACAAAAATATATATTAACATATGTAACGGGTTCACATTTAATTTTTCGGAATATGATTTTCAATATAAAAAAGTTAGTTTGTTTGAAGGTTATGTATTTCAGATAAAAAACAAAACTATTTATTTCACGAAAAGAAATTTCAACAAACACCGAATTGAAAAATATGAAAATAAAAACTAAAATTTTTCACGACACTTTGAATTATACAGTTAGGGCCATTTTTGATTTTAACCCATCCAAAGACACATATTCTTTATTCACTGCATTTCCAAATTGTTACATTTATCCTGAAACTCCGGTAAACAAATCTCGATTAGAAAAGGCATTTGGTCCTAGTTCTTGTTCCTACAACATCCAACCGAAGAAAAATCCAGCTTGACTTTGATTTAATCCTGCCGTATATTAAAGACATGTCAAGGAGCAGTTCATGGTAACCAAAATTATTTTCATTTTGTCTTTCTTGTTTTCTGGCAAGTCTTCGTTTTCTAAACTTGGATATTTTCCGTTTACTAACGCGGTTGATTTCGGAACGCCAGCAACAAGCGTAAGTTATGATTTTGATACTCGCGGAACAGAGTATGTTACGGAAAATTTGGGATGCGATAAACAAGCAATTACTACATATGGTAAGAATGCGTATGGAAACAAAATTGAATATGTTTATTATTTCTACAATGGCTTCCATGTAAATAAGAATGATACGCTATCGGGATTGTATCTTGTAACGGTTTCTCATTTCGGAAACAAAGACTTGACATCTGATGATAATGTTGTTGAAGTTTTTGTTGAAGAATATGCTGCATCTTTCGGTATTCCAATTGTAAAGAAACATGGAAGAATTCAATCAGACCGAAGGGTTTTGGATTTTGTTAACTCACCAAAATCAACAATTCTTTTGATGGATGGAACTTGGTGGATTTTTGACAAGAATAAGAACGCAGTTGCTCTTAGATTTCCAACAAGAGAACATATCAAAATGGGACATGTGAGTCAAATCATTTACAAAAAGAAATATAATATTGATTGGACTTTTTGTGAAGATTGAGTTACGTGTTAGAACTGCTTGTTATGGTGCAAGTGGTTGGTTTACCAGTTTTTTAAATGAGCAAAAATCATATGCTTTGTATTCAATTGATTGGAAAGAATCCACAAAAACAGCGATTGAGCTTAGATTAGAACCCGAACTGTCAAAACTTTGGAGAAACACATTTCTAAAACGAATGCTAAAAAGATACGGATGAAAAGGAAAAACAAATGAATACATATGTAATTCATCATAACGATTCTGATGGTTATGGTGCTGGTCTGGCTGCTTATACGAAGTTTGGAAATGAAGCGCGGTATCTTCCAATTGATTATGGTTGGAAGTTTCCCGAACTCGAACCAAATTCAAATGTTTATATCTTGGATTTTTCTATTCTGAGAAATGAACTTGACGAACTTGTAGCAAAAATGAATTTTGTTCTTGTTCTTGACCATCATAAGAGCGCAGAAGAACAATTGAAGAATCATCCTAATGCTATTTTTGACATGAATCGTTCTGGAGCTGGAATTGCTTGGGATTATTTTCATTCTAACGTTACAAGGCCAGATTTCATTAACTACATTGAAGATGCGGATTTGTGGCGATTCTCTCTACCAAATTCAAAAGATGTTAGGAATTCTATCTTTCTAATTGATTTGAACATTGAAGAATATACCAAAGAATTATTCAAACCAATTTCTGAAAGAGTGCTTGAAGGCAAAACAATAACAAAATATATGAATTCTCTTTTGAAAATTGGAAGCGAATATAAACATATTATTCAAATCGATGAATTCAAAATGGCGGTTGTTAATAGCTGTTTGATTCAATCGGATTTTGGAAACTCACTTTTTAACAAACACTGCAACCATGGCGAAGCTGATTTTGCAGGAGTGTATTTCAATCTTGGTGACGGAACAGTGAAATTTTCGTGCCGTTCTGTTGGAGATTTCGATGTTTCTTCTATTTGTAAACGGTTTGGAGGAGGTGGACACAAGAACGCTGCCGGATTCCAAATTCCCGAAGAAAAATTTAACTTCAAAAAGATTTCTTCGGATAAATAATAAAATGGAAGATTGGTGTAATTGTTATAATTGCTCTCAAGAAAATAGGAAAAAGAAAACAACAAACAAATGTTGTAAGGAATGTAACTATGAAAAGGAAAAAGAGAAACGACAAAATACTGAAAATGAGAATTCCTCTCCCAACACAGAGGAATCAAGCATTCAAAAGTAAGAAAGATTACAACCGGAATGACAAATCCTGGCGCAACAGCCGGGATTTCTTGTTTTTATCATTTCTTTTTCCTTGACTTGTAAAAAATAAAACCGTAAATTAAGTAGAGCGGAAGCCTGACCTATTTTTCCAAGGCAAAGATGAAGATTAAATTTTCTTATTGTGTTCATTCTAGAGGATGGTATTTTATAAATGAAAATCATTCAGCGTATATAATGTATGCTGAATGGTGTGGTGTCAAACGTTGTTTAATGGATTCTGTTAAATATGATGACTACAATTTCCGTAAACGCTTCTTAGAAAGAATGATTAAACGATATGAAAATTAAATTACAGTTACAATTGTATCCAAACATAGATGGTTTTCAGATAATTCCTGGAGAAATATGTGTTTTGTTAAACTCTAATATTATGTTTAAAGGATACAAAAGTTCAAACGCAAAATATCATAATTTTGACAGGCGAATTTCTAAGTATCATTAAGGAGAACAAAATGGGAAGAAAAAGAATTCATCCAGTCAAAGAACGCACTTTTCCCAAGGTTAAACGGAAGGGTCGCTTTGAGGAGCCTAAGATTGAAAAAATTGAAAATGAACTATTAACCTATATAGTTTATCTAAAAGGAACTGGACCAAAAGACCCAAACAAACCCCGACAATTCAAAGCCAAAAATTTGTTGGAAGTTATCAAGTTTTCGGCAGAGTCGTTTGGAAAAGACAGACTGATAGAAATTCATGATTACCGAGACAATTTGATTTGGGGAAGAAACACAGGAATCAATAAAGAGAATTATGTAAAATGAGGATTACATTTACGCTAATCACAGGATATACCGGAAAAAATGAATGGTTGTTTGTTGGTGGTTTTTGGTATTCTTCGTGGAAAAGTTTGAAAACTTGTTTGGATGATTCCCCTAACGAATGGTTAGGTAAATGGGATAAAAATCGTCGACATTTCTTAGAAAGAATGATTAAACGCTATGAAAATTAAACTAATAGTAAACTCATACGAAATTTACAACCCTGCATATCCGTTTGTTAACTGGAATGATCATATACGACAAGAGATTAAAAAGTGGAATTGATTACGTGAAACTTTCACAAATTTACAGAAAATTCATTTTGCTCAAATCTTTTCACCGTCGTTTCTCAAAATGGAACTGAAATGAAAACTTTTATAAATTTATTTTTATCTTTTCTCGGGTATTCTTTACTTGCTGTTGGAATAGTCGCTTTCGTTTTTAATATTTTGAAAATTGGAACTTTGTTCTGATTTTTCTTTTAACCTTCGCCTATTAAAACCGAAGGAAATTCCAGCTTCACAACCAAACAAAAATAAAGCCCAGGTTTGTCACCCAGGCTTCTCTTCAAATAACAAACCAGTATTTATTTAATCCCAATTCTCTCCAATTCCATCCTCACAGAACCAACCAAATCTACAATTGGAAAAACGCCCTTTCGCTCATAGACATTAACCCGTCCCTTACACTTATCTCGTCCGTGTGCGTTTTTATCAGCACACCCAATATAGAACCTAACACGAGAACTCTTGCTATATCCATCAGAATCAAGAATAACAATCTCAAACAGATTCTTACTCTGAAGAAATGTAATATTTTCTTGTCCAAATTGTTTATAAAGAACACTCAGGATGATTCCGAGTTTTACCTTTACATCAGAATATTCCGCACAAGTAAACGTCTTGTCTTGAGGTCGGCCCCTACCAGATTTCTTTTCCTTAAGTTCCTTCATTGCCTTTGGAGTCGTCTTCTTTTTCTCAGTTCCGATAATAGGCGTTCCGTCATAATCAGTATCGAGATTTGCCGGTTTGATAGTTGGCGAAGAATCGCAATCGGCTTCACTAGTCCCCATGGACGACAGTAGGCGGTCAATTTCCAAATCAATATCAGAGAAAGAGTCGTTCATTCGATAGGTTCCTTTTTGGGATTGTTTGGGATTACCAGAAAATGTAATAAACCCTCAACAATCTGTCAAGGGTAGTTTTACAATTATTTTTGGTTGGAGAATCAGAAAAAATAGGAGCTTGAAATGTCTGGACCGTTGTGATGAATGACCCGATTGAACTTCATCAAATTTTGAAGTTTGTCAAGCAGTTCAAACGCAGGAACATTAAGAAGTTTGCCATTTTCAACAATTGGACAAATCAAATCCATCTGGTCAATACATGAAATTGCCAGCGAAGGAATGATTTTAACACAACTTGTCAGAATGTCTTTTTCAATGCTTTCTTTCAACAAGTCAAGATTGATTGGAGCAAAACGAATGCTTCCCTGGAAATCATTTGGAATGTTTGTTTCATCAACAATCTTTTCGAAAATCTTTCCTTCAACCTCAAACGGAAGAGGCCCAGCACCGTGACGAGTCAAATACGTTCGGGTGCAGTAAAAAACTTCCATTTCATCAACACCGATATCTTTTAGAATTCTAGAAGCGTTAACGGAGCCAGTCTTGCTTCTTGTGACATGCGGGAAGAAATAATGGTCTTCATCCAAAAGAAGGCCTTGATTTCCTTCAAACAACAACGTTTCGTATTTCGTAATTTCGTTTGTCTTACGGAAATGAGTTGTCTGAACCATCTGAACGCATTCATTAACAAACTTTTCAATAATTCCTTCGTCGTAGAAATGAGAAGGAATTTCAAGTCCAATTTGTTCAAAACGCGGAACAAAATATTCATCCCGAATGTGGCGAATCTTGTTAGCAAATCCAACCGAGGCAATGTTACTAACAGTTGTCTTGTGGGGAGTTTCACAACGAATCACAGTTTCGTTAATACCCATTCCACAAGACCCGTGACGAGAAGCACCACGAGAAATCTCCAATTCCTGATTAACCATCATGTCATATGGAAGAGTCAGACGGGAATTAGGATGAATGAAGACTTCTGTTTTACGAGAAATTTTGTTGTTCTCTTTACAATAAACAATCGGATTGGTGATGAAATATTTGGACAAATATGTATCCGACCCCAACCACGTTCCAGAAGAAATGTGGCGGAATGCGTGACGTTTTCCATTGTATTCAACCGTATGAGAAGTCTGAGCACCACCCGAAGACCGAACGGTAATAGAATTCTTATGTTGAGACGCAAGGAAAGCGGTAGTAATCCCTTTACCCTCGTCGCCTAGATTAGCTCCAACAATTCCAACAGCTTTCATTTTAGAAACCTCAAAATAAAAATATGATTGAAAAATGGGTTAATGATTAAGACGAGTTGGCGGTTCAGGAAAAGGAATCGCTTTCAAAACTTCATCCGCGTGTTCTACGGAAGTCGCGCATCTTTTACAAACACCATCACCTTTCCAATGACGGAGTTTTGTTGCGTAGAATTTTTCAAACCAAAACCTCTTGTTGCAGACCAAACATTCTGCTGAACCGCCCAGCAAGAAGATGGTTTCTACTTCAAGATTCCGCTTGTTTGAGATTTCCATCAGTCGAACAATGCCCGACGAACAGTTTTGCGAATACTTACATCCTGCCAAGAATTTACAACATCTTCCGCATTTTCGCCTTCGTTAACGCGAATTACCGAAAGAATAACTTCCGAAAGATAGTTATAGTTATCCAGAAGAACAGCATGATAACCCATCAATTCTCGCCAATCCTTCTTGACACGTTCCCAGGCACTACGAGCATAGTTTCCCTGCTCAACAATGATATGGAAAACATCAAACTTTTCAGAAGCAAGATTGTAAAGCTCCGAAGAAGAATGAGTCTTCTGAGAAGAATATCCAAATACCTTGTTGATATGAGAAGGCGTCAAAGCTTCGGGAACCATTTCGTCACCAAAGGTAAACAAATATCCCTTCTTCTCACGCTTCTCAAAACAATCAATAGAAGTGTGGAATGCTGCGAAATACCACGGGAGATTGTAAGATTCGAAATCATTACCACCACCACGACCTTCCAACCACAAATCCGTCAACTGCTGACCAATTCGAATGTCAGATTCAAATTGAGAAACTTGAAGAGGAGCCTCGTCGCAAGTAACATCACCAATTCCCATCACACAAATCTGCGGGTCTGTGACTGGTTGGTTTTCGTAAATTCCCAACATCAAAGAACCGAGACTTTCCTTAGCGATGTGTTCAGCAATCATTCCCATAGAACCTGTCACATCTAGTCCAAGAATGATAGCAGTGCTCTTTGGATGTTCAACAGAATCACGACTTTCACGAATAGAAATTCCATTCGGGTCAAAAGTCTGGTGGATTCGACTCTGCTTGAAAATCTGCGCCCGAGTGCTGGACTTAGTAGTGCGACTGTAAGAAGACCAATCAGAAGATGTAAAAGAACCACTACCCATGATTACCTACCTCCGCGAGAGAAGTGA
>Ga0265297_10000996_pt1 | contig 72068 bp, 75 predicted proteins | sample Munlanlwell13791_FD_192502 | JGI IMG/M metagenome (GOLD analysis project Ga0265297, IMG submission 192502) | Leachate microbial communities from a municipal landfill in Southern Ontario, Canada - Leachate well 137-91 | ecosystem: Engineered > Solid waste > Landfill > Unclassified | place...
GATTTTAGCTTTTATTTTAATTATGCTATTATAGTGCTAAGGTCGAAGTTTTATATAATAAATAAGGAGATAATATGTACGATCCAAATCAAACAACACCTCCAGCCAATACTGATAACGATACTGGTTCAACAACTCCCGGTGGTTTAGGTTCAACTCCACCAGCTGGCGCACCAACCGAAGCTCCAGGCATTAGCACGCCACCCCCAGTAGGTGTACCCGAGCCAACCACCCCACCACCAGTTTCGCCTCCAGCCGGTGAGCCCCCTATGGGCACACCTGAGCCAACAACTCCCGGTGGTGATACTGGTTCAACAACTCCCGGTGGTTTAGGTTCAACTCCACCAGCTGGCGCACCAACCGAAACTCCAGTTGGTAGCACTCCACCTCCTCCGCCTCCAGCTCCACCAACAATGTAGTATAGCGAACCTTAAACCTCCGCCTATTTAGGCGGAGGTTTTGTTTTTGTGATAATATATAGTAGTATATTACTTAGCATAGAAATTTTTTAATTTATTCTTCGAGCATGGTCGAGAAGTTAATAATTTAATTGCTCTCGACTCCTTAGACGATTATGTCAATTTCGCTCGAACAGTAATTATTAAGGAGGCATTGTGAAAAAACTAGCATTAGCATTTGCAGTTGTTGCCGTTGTCAGCGTTGTCTTAACTGGTTGTTCGTCAACATCTAAAACAACCAGCACGACTTCAACCGATACTCCACCAGCTCCACCAGCCACCGCCAGCATCCCACAGGACACTGCTCAATAATTTAGGTTTCTAAACTTACTGCCGTCCTAAGCAATACTCAGACTTGCGGACGGCGGTTTGTTTTTATTAGAATCATACCTGTAAAATATCTGTTATCCACAGTCTAAGGTTTGCAAACCTTGACAAACCAATAGCATTGGCAAGATAATGAAAACTGATAAACATTAAACCTGTTAGATAGGAGGTGAGATAAATGGCTTATACCGTCAAAAGCAAGAAATCAGGTGAAACATATTATTTGCACTCTCGCGATGTTACATTACGCGGAGGTCGCAAGCAGACAATTTACTTTTTCGCGCGTCAAGAGAAAGAAGGTGTACTCGACGATCTACCTTCGGGTTATAAAGTAGTCGAGAATAGTCGCACCGGTCTCCCAATGCTAAAAAAAGGTTAAAATGTAGTATAGTAAGTATATAAAGTGGCTTTGACCCACATTCATTGACCACTTGCCAAAAATCTCCTGCAATATCGAGGAGGTTTTTGGTTATATTAGGTAAAAAGTATTGCATTTAACCCGTTAATATATCATAATATAAACAAATGAAACAAAAGGGATTAATCTTCAATCTACTTTCGATTCCCGTTGATATTATTGCTTGGATCGGCGCTTACCTGCTTGCCTATTATTTGCGTTCTCAAATCGATCCTCTGCCTGTTTCTTATGTTTGGCCATTTAGTGATTATCTCCAATTTGTTATAACATTGGTACCGTTCATTTTTGCAACAATGACGCTGGAGGGACTTTATAATTTCAGATATCCAAAACGCGGATTCGGACAATTTTCCAGTATTTTTATTTCCGCTACTGCCGGCGTGATGTATGTTGTCCTTTGGGTTTTCTTCACCCGCAACTTTTTCTTTTCGCGACTTCTTATTATTTATGCGTGGATCCTCAGTATCGTTTTTATCATTGTCGGCCGCTGGCTTTTGGATATTTCAAAAAAAATATTATACCGCTATAAAATCGGTTTACGACGAGTGATAATTTTAGGCCCTCGCAATAATGCCCTTTCTTTGGCTTTACCACTTAATATAAATCCTATCTATGGTTTTAAAGTAGTTGGTATAATTAGCAACGATATAATTAATGATGAAGCTGTCGATTATTTGGGACGTTACGAAAATATTGATGATATTTTAGACCACCATAAAGTAGATGATATTTTCGTATCCGATCCAGATTTAAATCAAGATAGGACATTGGCGCTGTCGGAAAAAGCACGCGATAAAAAAATATCATTTCACCTAACTCCAAGTGCGCTACAGGTCGGATCACGCAAATTCGCTACTTCTACTATTGCCGGATTGCCGATAATTGAAATTTTGGAAACCCCACTCGAAGGTTGGGCTAATATTGTTAAAAGAATTTTAGATTTAATCGGATCGCTTTTATTTATTATCTTTTTCTCGTGGCTTTATATTATTGTTGCTATTGCGGTTAAATTAACCTCTAAGGGTCCCATAATATATAAAGACAAGAGAGTCGGTATGGCTGGCGTATTTAACTTATATAAGTTTAGAACATTCAAAGAGGAATACTGTACCGGGAGAGAATATGGTGGCGAAGAAGCAGAAGTTCTTGAAGATAAAATTATTAGTGAAAAGAATACCAGGACCGGGCCGATTCCTAAAATTAAAGACGACCCGAGGGTAACAAGTATCGGTAATTTCCTAAGGAAAACCAGTCTCGATGAATTGCCACAATTTTTTAATGCTTTTTTGGGTGATATGAGTATTGTTGGCCCACGGCCCCATAGGCCAAAAGAGGTAGCTAAATACAAAACCAAGCATAAAAAATTATTTGTTGTTAAGCCAGGTATTACTGGTCTCGCACAGATTTCCGGCCGCTCCGATTTGGATTTTGACGAGGAAGCAAACATAGATATTTACTATATTGAAAACTGGTCTATTTGGCTTGATGCTCAAATTGGTCTTCAGACGATAGCGGCTGTTTTAAAAACAAGAGGAGCATACTAAACAATGTCTAATTCCTAATTTCTAATTTCTAATGAAAGTTAAATGATCAAATTATTAAACCATTAGACATTAAAAAATTTTATTAGGTATTAGATATTAGACAATAGTCATTATAAATTTTTATGGATATAAAAAAAATAAAGATTGCGCTTGTGGCTGACTGGATAACCAATCCAGGTGGTGATGATAAAGTTCTCTGGGAGCTTCATGAAATTTTTCCAAAGGCGCCAATTTTTACAACTGTATTTAATCCTGAAAAAATGTCTCGCTATAAAAATTTAGATATCAGGACTACTTATTTAAATAATATCCCTCTTGCCAAATCCAAACACCAACTTTTTGTTCCGCTGATGTTTAATGCCTTAAAAAATCTTGATCTATCAGACTACGATATTATATTTTCCAGTTCGCACACAGTCGGTAAAAGTATTACAAAACCAAAGGGCGCAATCCATATTTGTTATTGTCACACGCCTTTGCGTTATGTATGGGCTCCTAAAATTGATGATCTTGGCAAAAGAATTAAACTGGGGCCGCTGACCAAGCCGCTATTAAGTTATCTTCGTAAAAAAGATATTGAAAGCGCCGAAAGTGTTGATTATTTTTTAGCTAATTCCCACACCATTGCCCGAAGGATTAAATTTGCTTATGGTAAAGATGCAAAAGTGATTTATCCGCCTGTTGACACTGAAAAATTTAAACCAGTTGGAGCAATTGCTAAAAAAGATTATTATTTTTCTGCCGGCCGACTTATTCCATATAAAAAAATTGATTTAATTATTAAAGCTTTTAATCAATTGGGCAAGAAATTACTAATTGCAGGGACTGGCCCAGAATATGACAATTTAAAATCAATCGCAAACGATAATATTGATCTGCTGGGATTTGTGGATGACGAAAAATTAATCCGCTTGATGCAAGAAGCTAAAGCTTTTATCTTTGCGGCCAACGAGGATTTTGGTATAGTGCCAGTAGAGGCGATGGCCGCTGGCACCCCTGTAATCGCTTATGGGCAAGGTGGCGCCACTGAGACAGTAAGCGACGGCAAAACTGGAGTGTTGTTTGAAAAACAGAGTGTCGATAGCTTATCACGTGCCATCAATAAATTTGAAAAAATAAAAATTAAATCAAGCGACTGCCAAAACCAAACTATTCGCTTTAGCAAGTCAATCTTTAATAAAGAAATTATCAATTTTATTAAAAACATAAAGGAGTAATAATGAACTTCGAAGCTCTACTTAATGCCTTAAAGAAAAAATGGTGGGTTGTAATATCGAGTATTATTGTTCTAGCGCTGGCCGCAGTGATTGTCACATGGCAAATGCCGCAAAAATATGATGCTGGTAGTACGGCAACGGCAATTCGTGGCACCAATATTAAACAAACCGATGTCGATTATTATCTTTATGATAATTACTACGCTATCCAATCTGGTGCTTTTATTGCTGATAATATTGTCAGTTGGCTAGCATCACCGCCAGCTGTCGCCGCGATTTATAAAGATGCCAATATCGATTTACCTCCATCAAACTTACGCGCACTTTCTAAAATATTTGCTGCTAAAAAACAGAGTGCCAGCAGTAACGTTATTACATTCACAACTGCCAATACAGATTCCGATAAAGCATACAAACTTATTACTAGCGCTAATAAATATCTCACGCAATTAGTTGCTGAAATCAATAAGGACCAAAAAGATGAAGGTTCTCATTTCTCAGTTTATTTTTCAGAACCAGTTGTCGTAAAAGTACCAAAATCTTACGCTCTTAATACTTTAGTTGCAGCATTTTTAGGCTTAGTAATAGGGACGGCAATTGCTGTTTATCGCCCGGATAAATAATCCCGATTAGGGCCATCAAGATCTTGGGAATGAGATACTATTAAACCTTGTATTAATTTTATATGCGAGGAACAATCTTATAAAAATGTCTAAAACTAAAATCAAATTGCTTAAAACTCCTCCTCGAAATGACGACAATATCGTATTTAATAGTTTTATAGATTCTGTAAAAAATATCCGCAACTTCTATAAAGCAAAATATACTTATGGAATATTCGCTCTTATCAGTATTATCACCCTTACTGCAGTTTTTATTGTACCCAAAACAAGCTTGGGTGATGCTATCGATATATTAAGAATTTTTAAGGGCGGGCGTTATCTCGTTGTATTAGCAAATAACTCCGAGTTGCGGCCCGGTGGTGGTTTTATCGGTAGCTTTGCCATATTAAATACCAAAAATATTAAGCCAAAAATCGAATATGTCGAAACAAATATCTATAAAAAAGACAATGCTTTTACTGCCGAAAACTACGTCAAGCTACCTACACCGCTTGCAAAATCACTCGGTAAAAATACTTCTTGGCAGTTGCACGATAGTAACTGGAGTTCCAACTTTCCAGAAAGCGCCGCAACCGCCTTGTGGTTTTATAATATAGAGTATAACGATTCGCTTGATGGAGTAATCCTCATTAATGCCACCGCCATTCAGCAACTGCTAACTTTAACCGGACCGATATCGGAACCCCATTCTAATATTGTTTTAGAATATAATAATTTTTTCGAGGCGATTACCAATGCAGTTGAAAAGGACTATTGGCGCAATCCTGAAAACGAAAAAGTTAACGAGCCAAAAACAGTTTTAAAAAATTTTATTGAACCGCTAAAAAGTAAAATTGTGCTGACCCCAAAACTCACTCTTTGGTCTACAGTAAAAAAATTCCTCACTCAAAAAGACCTTGTTTTTTACAACGCTGATTCTAAAAAGCAAGCAATTATATTAAAAAATAATTGGGGTGGTGCCATTTCGCCCAAGGGAAATTTTCTTTTCGTTACCAATGCCACAATCGGCACAAAAACCAGCCTCGCGGTAATAGAAAATGCCACTTATTCTATTAACTCACAAAATAAAACTGCCCAAATTGATATAATCAGACAGCACACAGGTAAAAAAGGAGATTACAATGGTGGTGAAAATATAAATTATACGATCGTGCATTTGCCAATTGGTTCGACCCTATCAGAATTAAAAATTGACGGAAAAGAGATTAGCGAAAACGATATCGACTTTCAAGAAATTGACGATTATTGCAGCTATGGATTCTGGACAATACTCCCTCCCCAATCATCGACCGATATTAAAATTAAATTTGATTTGCCGGGAAATATCGATTTAAATAAAATTGATATATTTAAGCAAGTTGGCAGCAAAAACGAAAATTATATTGTTAAAATTGATGATCAAGAAATATTCAACGGACCTTTGAAAAATGATATTTTCAATCTTTACCATTTGGCTAAATAAATATATAATGTAATATAGAGTAAGTGATATAAAATCGCAGGAGATTTTTCGTGTCTGAACAAACACAAAATAATACATACACCGCTAAAGACATTACCGTCCTCGAGGGCCTTGAGCCCGTCAGAAAACGACCGGGAATGTATATTGGTGGCACTGGCGAAGAAGGCCTGCACCATTTAATTTGGGAGGTTTTAGATAATGCAGTCGATGAAGTTTTAGCAGGCCATGCTAAAAATATCACCCTAACACTGGAGCCAAAAAATAGAGTTGTTGTTACTGATGATGGCCGCGGTATTCCAGTTGATATCCACAAACAAACTAAAAAATCTGCTCTTGAAACAGTGATGACCACATTGCACGCCGGTGGTAAATTTGGTGGCGGCAGTTACAAGGTATCAGGCGGTCTTCATGGCGTTGGAGTTTCGGTAGTCAACGCCCTTTCAATTTATACAAAAGCCGAAGTGCGTAGAGACGGAAAAACCTATGTTCAAGAATATTCTAAGGGCAAGGCAAAAGGACCGGCAAAGCCCGTAGGCGAAGCAGATAGCCATGGCACAACCATTACTTTCGAGCCAGATCCAGGAATATTCCCTGAAATTAATTTTGACTGGAAAACTATTGCTCAGCGCTGTCGTCAACAGGCTTATTTAACCAAGGGTGCCCGCATTACTTTAATTGATAAACGCGGCCTAAAGAATCCCGAAGATGAGCACCCGGGCGAATATAGTTTCTATTTTGAGGGTGGAATAGCTTCTTATGTTAGCTACCTAAACATTAACCGTAAACCACTCCATGAACCAATTTATATCCAAAAAGAGCAGGATGGCGATAATATCGAAGTTGCAATTGGTTATACTGAAGCATTTAATGAGCATGTTTTCACATTTGCCAACAACATTAATACTATCGAAGGTGGTACCCACTTGACTGGTTTTCGCACCGCTCTAACTCGTGTTCTTAATGATTATGCCAAAAAAAATGATTTGATTAAAAATATGCCCTCCGGCCTGGCTGGCGACGACACCCGTGAAGGTCTAACAGCAATTATTTCTATCAAACTTAAGAATCCTCAGTTTGAAGGACAAACTAAAGCGAAACTTGGTAATCCCGAAGTTAAAAGTATAGTTGAAACAGTGGTTGGTACGGAACTGGGAAATTTTTTCGAAGAGCACCCTCGCGAAGCACGCCGCATTTTAGAGAAATCGTTGCTTTCTGCGCGCGCGCGCTTAGCCGCTCGCGCCGCTCGCGAGACAGTTATTAGAAAAGGGGCTCTCGAAGGCATGACACTACCGGGCAAACTAGCTGATTGTTCTGAGCGCGACCCGGCCAAAAGTGAAGTTTATATTGTTGAAGGAGATTCGGCTGGTGGTTCTGCTAAGCAAGGTCGTGATCGCCGCTTCCAGGCGATATTGCCTCTTCGGGGAAAAATTTTAAACGTTGAGCGCGCGCGCCTTGATAGAATGCTCTCCAACGAAGAAATTAAAGCTTTAATTGTTGCTATGGGCGCTAGTATCGGAGAAGAATTAGACCTTAAAAAATTGCGTTATCATCGGATCATTATTATGACAGATGCCGATGTCGATGGCAGCCATATTCGCACCCTGCTTCTAACATTCTTTTTCCGCCATTTCCGCGATTTAATTGAAAAAGGTTACCTTTATATTGCTCAACCACCGCTTTATTTGGTACAGCGCGGCAAACAAAAACAATATGCTTATACCGACGAAGATAAAGCAGAAATAGTTGGAGAGTTTAAGACAAAATCTGACACCGATGCAAAAATAATCATCCAGCGCTATAAAGGTTTAGGAGAAATGAATCCGACTCAACTTTGGGATACAACTATGAATCCAGAAAATAGAATCCTCTTACAAGTTAATATTCAAGATGGTGAAGCAGCTGATGACATTTTTACTATGCTTATGGGCGATGAAGTTCCGCCGCGCAAACGTTTCATCCAAACCCATGCTAAAAATGTAAAGAATTTGGATATTTAATAACAATTTTTAATTTTTAATTTCAAATTTTCAAACACTAATCACAAATCACCAACCACAAATCACCAACCACAAAAATTATGGCTAATAACGAAAACAACAAAATAGAAAAAACGCCTACAGACAACGAGATTGGCTACGTCAAGCCAAGGCATATTGAGCGCGAAATGCAGACATCATACCTTGATTACGCAATGAGCGTAATTGTTGCTCGTGCTCTGCCCGATGTTCGCGATGGCTTAAAACCGGTTCATCGTAGAATAATTTATGCCATGGGAGAAATGGGGCTCCTCCACAATCACAAGTACACAAAGAGTGCTAAAATCGTTGGTGAGGTTTTAGGTAAATACCATCCACATGGCGATTTGGCAGTTTATGATACGCTCGTCCGCATGGCTCAAGATTTTGCCATGCGCTACCGTTTGGTTGATGGGCAAGGCAACTTTGGTTCTATGGACGGCGACACCGCAGCAGCAATGCGTTATACTGAAGCCCGCATGACTCGCCATGCCGAAGAAATGCTTTCTGATATTGATAAAGAAACAGTAGATTTTATTGATAATTACGACGGCACAATTCAAGAGCCCTCTGTCCTGCCGACTCGCACGCCCCAGTTATTATTAAACGGTTCGGTCGGAATTGCCGTTGGTATGGCTACATGTATTCCAACTCACAATTTAACTGAGGTTTCCAATGCGGTAATTCATTTAATTGATAATCCGGATGCCACCGTTGAAAAATTAATGGAATTTATCCCCGGTCCCGACTTCCCTACCGGTGGTAAAATTTATGGTGCTGAAGGAATAAAATCAGCTTATACTACCGGCCGCGGACGTATTACGATGCGTGGCGAAGCCGAAATTGAAGAACATGGCAAGGGCCAAAGAATTGTTATCTCTTCCCTGCCTTTCCAGGTAAATAAGGCGGATTTAATTTCTAAAATAGCAGAACTTGTAAAAATTAAAAAACTTGAGGGAATTTCCGGCCTGCGCGATGAATCGGACCGCAAAGAAGGTGTCCGTATTATTGTCGATTTAAAAACCAACGCTTATCCCAAAAAAGTTTTAAACCAGCTTTTTGACCTCACAAGCCTACAGAGCGCATTTCATGCTAATCTTTTGGCACTTTCTGGTGGTATCCAGCCAAAAGTTTATACACTTGATGAACTATTGAGTGAATTTATCGCTCACCGCCAAGTGGTTGTCCGCCGCCGCACCGAATTTCTTCTTAAAAAAGCTCAAGCACGTGCTCATATTTTAGAAGGCTTGAAAAAAGCACTTGATCAAATTGATGCAGTGATAAAAACCATCAAACAATCACCGACCAAAGAAGAAGCACAAAAAGCGCTGGAAACCAATTTCAATCTTACCGATAAGCAGGCAATTGCAATTCTTGATATGCGCCTGTCTTCTCTTGCAGCCTTAGAGCGGCAGAAAATCGAAGACGAGTTGGAGGAAAAAAAGAAAATGATAGCCCAGTATAAAGAAATTCTTGGTGACGAAAAGAAAATTTTAGAAATTATCAAAACTGAAACTATTGAAGCAAGAGAACAATATGGTGACAAGCGAAAAACTAAAATTATTGCCCAGGAAATTGGCCAGTTTAGGACAGAGGATTTAGTACCGGCTGAGAATGTTTTAGTGACATTAACCCGTAGTAACTACGTTAAAAGAATTCCAATACAGACTTATCGCCACCAAGGCAGGGGCGGGAAGGGCGTCACCGGCATGAGTATGAAAGAAGAAGATAGAATCGACCATATTGTCCAAGCTAATACCCATGATGATATTATGTTCTTCACAGATCGCGGCCGCGTTTTTACAACTAAAGTTTTTGAAATTCCAGCCGGTAGCCGCCAAGCCAAGGGCCAAGCTATTGTTAATGTCTTACAGATCTCACCAGAAGAAAAAGTAACCGCCATGATCGCAATAAAGAAAAATGAAGATGCTAAATATTTCTTTATGGCGACAGAACTTGGCGTAGTCAAAAAAACAGAAATCAGCAAATACTTAAATATTAGAAAAACGGGAATCAAATCAATTGGGTTAAAAGAAAATGATAAATTGCGCTGGGTTGATATAACAAACGGTTCTAATAAAATTATGCTTGTTAGCCGCAACGGCCAAGGAATTTTGTTTGAAGAATCGCAAGTCAGGCCCATGGGCCGTTCCGCTTCCGGAGTACGTGGTATGAAACTTAGAAGTGGTGATTTGTTAGTATCAATGGATATCATAAGGAGCGAAAGCGCTGAACTTCTTACGGTACTGGAAAACGGTTATGGCAAGAGAACAATGGTTGAAAAACACTTTAAAACTCAAAATCGCGGTGGTATGGGCGTGCGCGCATCAAAAGTTACCAAAAAAACCGGCCCCGTTGTCAAAGCATTAGTAGTTGAATCTACTGAAAATGACTTAGCGCTTGTTAGCCGCCAAGGGCAGGTGATAAGAATCAATATTAAATCTGCAAAAAAACTCGGCCGCGATACCCAGGGAGTAACATTAATGAGACTTCATAAAGATGATAAAGTCGCTTCGGTAGCTTTGATTGATTCTTCGGAAAACGATGCTACTGTACCCGTTCCTGAAAACGTCCCTGTTCCTGAAAATCCCCCAAAACCAGATAGTTCTCCAACTGAAACAAACGAACCAGCAAGTAAAAGTTAGGACTGAACTGATAGTTAGATAAATAGATACTTTTTGTAATTTTTTGCACTTTTTCTGATTTCAATTTTCTGATGATAAAATCGCGCGATTTGCGTTTTTTTTGGGGAATAGAAATTATTACGATGCTTTTTTTACCATCTGTTAGTTTTTTATCAAGAAATAAAGAACTAATTTTAACAAACTGGATAGCGCCGAGTGTAGTCAAATAAACATATCTTACATTTTTTACTTTTTTAATTTTTATATATTTTCTTGCCTTTAGATAATAAATGGCGTTAACCACTTGGCGCGGATCTTTGCAGTGCTTACCTAATATTTTCCTTATTTCTCTAAATGTAGGATAAGCAAAAACATTATTTTGCGATAGATAGTTTTTTGCTATTTTCTCACCCAAAAAGATTAAGATCGATGTTGATATATTCTTCATATCTTAAACATTTCACGATAAGCGAAATTAGTCAAATATAATCTCCTATCTTTTTTATTTAACATTTACTTCGATACTTTAAAGTATCGAAGAATTTGCAGATTTTTATAAAAGATCTTTACAGATCACCAATTATCTGATATTGTTGCCTATTGCGTTGATTCGCTTCGCGACTGCGCAATCGAGAGGTCGCACGACCTCTTGGTACTTTAACAACGGGAGCGCGCGTAGGTTAAAACCTGTTCGCGTAACCGGTTTCGAAAGGCACGTGTTCCCTATGCCAGCTAATGGCAAGAGTACGTGCAACACTCCAGATCGGGGCGAGTTCGCCACAGCAGTAGACATGGAACGTATTGCTGCCTTCCTCCGCCAAGCAGAAAGGGCCGGCAGCGGTATCGAGCTTCTCGTCCATCTCACTAGGTATTCTGAGTGCCTTAATGACCTTATCAACCTAGTTCAAATGGACTGGTACAGTGGCCACGACATTCTAGCATCGTGGGAATATGATGAATCTCACTTGGTTAGTGGTGGTAAGACCCATACTCATCGCAAACGTTTTGAAATGCTCCGAGTTCCAATTATGGAATCGCCCGAAGTGTTGATAGATGCCCGTCTTGTTTATCCGCGCGAAGGTGAGTACTACCGCGTCGCAACCCTCGAGGAAACAGAACTGTTTCTACGAGGAGCCGTCAATCATCTATATAGCAATTATACTACTATCCTTGTCCTGGGCACGATTATTATTGACATGGACGGAGACCATGCTATCCAAATTATAGTCGATCCCAACTCACATCCCGACCAATGGATAGCTAAGACAGTTCTATGCGACCGTGCACACTATCAAGTACTTGTGCCAATTGTACGTATAACTGAAAGTGAGCATGAAATCCCATGGCCTGAAAATCCTCACGATACCACAACTTGGAACATTTCTCCCGGTGAGAGAGGGCATCTTACAGACCTAAGATACATTACTATCGACGAAAACGGCAACGCCATAATCCTCAACAAACCCAAGCAAGATACTACAAACCCGTCTTAACTCGATACATCTTTTTCGCCGCCCCTCGGCTCACGCCGCTCGGGGCGGCTTTTCTTTGAATAAAAAACGTCTGAGGTTTTTGGCCTCAGACGATGTAATTGAACATGGAATCACGCACAAACGACAACAAACTTTCGCGAGTCGTCCCGATGGACTCCAGCTAGCACGAAACCTTTCGCTACAACTTCCAGTAATTCGCAAAATGCCTGTGCTTTTACATCCCAGCCTTCATGGGAATCTACTTTTCTGGCCATTACACTGCCAATATAATTCAGTAGACAGTAATATACACTGTCGGGTAATATTAGTTCTGATACAAAATCGGAGATAGTATCACGGATTTCATCCGATATCTCTTCTATTAATCCACAGCCAAAGATATTTATTAGGGCATCTTGAAAACACTCCCTAAAAGATGATCCTGGCGAGACAAAATGCGGAAGATATTCAGTATCATCAAGATCGGGCAATTTAGCTACACTTATTGTGACAATCTCGCTTGGTATTGGGCCTATCTCTGGCAATCGAGTTAATATCTGAAGAACAAGCTGAGTATCCAGCTCCTGAGGCGGGGCAAAAACAAATCCTCTGCCGCTTGAGATCATCTCATAGAACGGCTTGATTGTGGGCCATACTTCTTCTGCCAATTCCCTTTTTGTGATATAGGACTCAAGAAGCTGAAACAAAGGGTCTTTGGGGTATCCAGACATGATCCTTGTCTCCTTTGCCGATGTGTCAACGTGCATCGCCTTAGCTCTTAAGAGCAATCAGACGATATCTAATCATAATTCAGATGTAATCAAATTGCAAGAGATAATGCGCAATTAAACATATATTTCATATTTGTATAAATTAACCGGTCTTTATGCTATTCAAAATCAATGTTAATTTTATCCTTTACTGTTCAGGTTGAATCTGATAGACTGACAATAGAATATGGCAAAGAAAAGGAATGTTACAATTTCTAAGAAAATTAAACGCGCGGCAAGACGCGGGGATTTTGATATCAGCGACAGAGGTTTTATCCAAAAAAAGATAGAAAATAAAGTAGTTTCTAAAGAAAAAAAAGAAACCAGGGAAATCTTGATTCCACAGGTTGTGCCAGTTAGAGTGCTGGCAGAACTGTTGGAAGTAAGCCCTACAAATGTTGTTGCAAAACTTTTTGAAAACGGTGTTCAGGCAACTATCAACGATAGTGTTGATTTTGATACTGCCGCTATCATCGCTGATGAATTTAATGCCATCGCCAAAAAAGAAAATATTAAAACTCAAAAATCCAGTTCTGCCGACAGTAAAAGTAAATTGATCAAAAAACCTCCGGTTGTTGCAGTTATGGGACATGTTGATCATGGTAAAACAACCTTGCTCGACTCTATCCGTTCAACCAATGTCGCCTCTGGCGAATCCGGTGGTATCACTCAACATATTGGTGCTTATCAGGTTGAAGTTGAGACTGGTTCGAAGGAACAGCTAAAATCCAGCTTGTCTGCCCGCCCGCCTCGACCGACATCGAGTCAGGCAGATAGTCCTGCTGATGGCGAGACGAAGGCAGGAGTAAGCAATGCGAACCGAGGGATCCCGTCAGACAAAAAATTGACATCTACAACTCGGAAAATTACCTTTCTTGACACCCCTGGCCACGAAGCATTTTCAACTATGCGTGCTCATGGTGCCAATATCACTGATGTTGTTGTTTTAGTAGTTGCCGCTGATGATGGTGTCAAACCACAAACGCTGGAAGCAATCAGCCATGCTCGCTCTGCTGGTGTGCCAATAATTGTTGCCATCAACAAAATCGATTCACCGAGCGCTAATGTTGAAAAAACTAAACGCGAATTATCAGAACATAATTTGATCCCCGAAGAATGGGGCGGTAAAACGCCAATGGTAGAAGTGTCTGCTAAAAAAATTCTTAATATTAATGAACTTTTGGAAATAATTTCTCTTTCCAGTGATTTGGAAGATTTGAAAACCAACCCTAAAAAATCTGGGGTGGGAGTAATAATTGAATCCAAGATTAAACCCGGATTAGGGCCTGTAGCGACAATACTTGTTCAAGACGGGACTCTCCACCAGGGCGCTAATATCGTTATCGGCAACCAAATTGGAAAAATCAGAACAATGGAGAATGACACTGGTGCAAAAATAAAATTAGCCACTGCGTCAATGCCTATCCTTATTTCGGGATTTAAACAAATTCCCCAGGTTGGCGAACAAATTTTAGAAGTTGAAGACGAGAAGCAAGCTAAGGCGATTATTGAAAACAACCTCAAATCCACCAACGTTAAATCAGCAATTAGTGGCTTGGGCGGTGTATCTCAAGCTATAAAAAAAGGCAAATTAAAAAAACTAAACATTGTTCTAAAAGCAGATGTACGCGGCTCGCTGGAAGCAATAAAAAATAGTCTAACTGATATCAAATCTGACGATGTAGCAATAGAATTTGTTGGCGCGAGCATTGGCGAAGTTACCGAATCGGATATCAATTTGGCACTTTCTTCATCGGCAATTATTATCGCTTTTGGAGTTGATATCCCACCAGCAGTTAAAAAATTCGCTGACGAAGTTGGCGTTAAAATTTCCAAATACACCGTAATTTACGAATTGATTGATGAAATAAAAGCAGCGTTGCAAGGACTCCTCGAACCAGAAATTGTAGAAACCGATGTCGGTAAATTTAAAGTATTAAAAATATTTCGCCGCACGCAAGAATCAGGAATAGTTGGTGGCCTTGTCACTAAGGGCACTCTACGCCCTGGTTTAAAATTTCGTGCATTCCGCAAAGATGAATCTTTAGGTGAAGGCACTGTCGAATCAATACAAATTGGCCCCGATAACGTCGATACCGTCAAAAAAGATAATGAATGCGGCATTCTTTACAAAGGTTCTTTCAAATTTAAACCCGATGATATTATCGAGGCCTATCAACGAGAAGAAATTCTCAAAGTGATAAAATAGAAGGCAGGGAGGGGTTTTGGATATTAATAACTTAAATGGCGCTGACATCTGGAATAATCTCATAGGAAGTATTTCATCATTTAGTCCTACCATAAAATTCACCACGATTCTTGATATTGTAATTGTGGCAATTTTATTTTATTGGATTTATCTTTTACTGCGGCAAACACGAGCCGTAAGAATTTTATACGGCATTGGGGTACTAATTATTCTTTGGGCAATAGGATTATGGCTTAATCTAACAACACTCAATTTTATTTTGCGATTGGTAACTACAGCGGTTGTTGTTGCAATTCCAGTGGTTTTTCAGCCAGAGCTGCGTGCAGGTCTTGAGCGGCTTGGTCGCACACCAGTAGTAAGAGATTTTTATAAACTAAAAAAAGTTCAAGTCACCGAAATTACTAAAAAAATTGTTGATGCAGTAGAAGTGTTAGCTCATGAAAAAACTGGCGCAATTATTGTTATTGGCCGTGCCACGGGTTTAAGAGAATATATTGAAAATAGCATTAAAATTAATGCTGATATTTCACCAGAATTAATTGTCTCTATTTTTTCTCCCGATTCGGCTTTGCACGATGGCGCGATAATAGTATTTGGCAATAAAATTATAGCCGCAAAAGTTATCCTGCCATTAAGTGATAGCAAATTTGACTTTCGCCTTGGCACGCGCCATCGTGCAGCCGTAGGCATTACATCCCAGAGTGATGCATTAGCAATCGTTGTTTCGGCCGAGAGAGGTGAAATTTCTTTAGCTGTCGATGGCCTTTTGGAAACAAATGTCTCACCGGCTGATTTAGAAAAAATATTAGTTAGCCACCTGCACCCCACAACAGGTATTAAAAAATAATGAAATCAATAATCGAATTTCTTAAAAAAGATTGGGTAGTTAAACTTATCATGTTGGCTATAGCAATTTTGTTGTGGCTTTACGTCTCAGCTAACCAAGTTCGTACTGACACTTTTCCCGGAGCAATTAAAATCAATACTAAAAACGTACCAGGGAGCACTGTGGCTACCTTAAGTGAGGATTACGCTGAGTTAGTTTTAAGTGCCGACAAAAATGTCTGGGAGAATATTAAACCAGATTCGATAGATGTTTATGTTGATTTAAGCGGCTTAAATATTGGCACCCATGAAGTTCAGGTTCAAGCTATCACTAAAAATAACGACGTTAAAATCGTCAGTGTCAAGCCAAAAAAGATTTTTGTCAGTATCGAACCTATTATTAATCGCGAACTGCCAATTTCCGTAATAATAAATGGTGATCCAAAAGACGGCTATATTGTAGGAAATTTTTCTGTAAATCCAGAAACTGTGACAATATCAGGTGCAAAAAGTGTTATTGCCGATATCGACCAAATTACCGCTTCCATTAACCTCTCTGGCGAATCGGAATCTTTCCAAAAAGAGATTGACCTGCAAGTAAAAAATATTAGTGAAAATGTCATCCTAACACCGACCAAAGTAACTGTTAATATTGAAATTGTAACCAGCGGCCAAAATAAAACTGCTGGTATAAAACCAACTATTATCGGCAGCCCTCAGGAAGGTTATTATATTAGTTCAATTTCTGTCGACCCAGCAACAATAAATATTAGTGGTGCGACTGATTCATTAAAAACTATTACCAATATTTCTACCGAAAATATTAGTGTCGATGGTCTGAAAAATGATGCTACCGTTACTGCAAAGCTCTCTTTTACCGATGGCATTACTTCTTCTGTTACAGAAGTAAAAGTGAAGATTTCAATCGACAAAATAAGTACTCCTTAACCATATTACTATTAAAATATCAAAAAAGGCTTGACAGTATTTTTATCCGTGTTAGTATTTACAACTGAGTCTTAAAATACAAGGAATTATGAATAAAACACAAGTTGGGTCAGACGACGATTCTGTCCCGTTACCTTCCCCCAAAGTATTTTCGAAGATAAAAATTGCCACTCGAAAAATTACTTCAAAATTTATCTTGTATCGAAAACACCGCGGGGATATAAAAAAAGACCACGAAAGTCCAGTTAGAAATATTTATAACTTTTTAGGACAAAGACCTTTTTGGGGATATCATACTTTTCTTATTGCATTGGTGATTTTTATTGGCAGCGCAAACGCTTTGGCAAAAGCAAAAATCGAAAATGATATCCTTTATAACCCCAGTATACAGCCGGTAGAATCAAAAGCAGACTTTACCGCCGATGTCGGCCATTATACATCAACCATCCAAGAAGATCCTGCATCAATAGTTCTTGCTTCTGCTATTAATGACACCTCGGGATATTATTCCGAGCCGCTTATTACAGATACTCAAATCACCGAAAAACCAAAGCCTGCTGAGCCGCAAGAAGATCTCAGGAACCGAAATCATACTATTACCTATATTGTCCAAGGCGGCGACACACTCACGTCTATTGGTTGGAAATATGGGCTAAAAGTAGCAACAATTAAATATCAGAATGATCTGAAGGGCGAAACAATCCGCCCTGGCCAGAAACTGACTTTACCACCAGGCGATATTAGCTCAAGTTTAATTGCTAAAGCCAATCAAAATCCAAGTTCGCAAGATAACAACCGTATTTCATCTTATGACACTAATGATGAAGGGTGGGTGCGGCCAATAGGTGGAACTATTACCCGACGAATCGAATACGGCCATACTGGTACTGATATTAGCGCTTCCGGCGGTACTCCTATTGTTGCTGCTAAAAGTGGCGTAGTGGTTGGCGCTGCGTATGGTTGGAATGGTGGTTACGGCAATATTGTTACCATCGATCACGGCGGCGGTGTTAAAACCCGCTATGCTCACCTTTCAAGTATAGGTGTTTCAGTTGGCCAGTCTGTTGGTGGTGGACAATATGTTGGTGCATGCGGCAATACGGGCCGAGTTTTTGGCGCCAGCGGCGGTTATCATCTTCACTTTGAAGCTATCGTCGGCGGCCGCTTCACCGCCCCGTTTTGAACTCTATACACTTCCCGATGCATTGGACATTCTGACATAAGTTTTTAAGGCTTGTAATTATTATTAGAAATGCTACAATTGTAAATCGCTCCTTGACAACCAAGCTATAAACTCGCGAAAGGAAGTGGCAGGATGCACAGAAGTCCAAATCCGGATCTCCTCTTTCCTGATGTTATGAATCAAAGGGTTAGTATCACTACAAATTGGTGGTATTGTCATCAAGATGAAGTACCACACGATTTTGATAGATTCACAGTATTTACAACTCATCGATGCAATCTGTTCTGCCAATACTGTACTGGGCCCCATAGAAAAGAATCATTAATCCCTCTGGAAAGACGGAAAGAGATGCTTAGCAGCGATCTGTCGATAGGGATATACAGTCGGCTCCTCGAAGAATTAGTAGCAAGTGGAGCAGTAATCCGCCATGCGCATTTCACCGGTGGCGAACCAACTCTTAATAAAGATCTTTATCGTATGGTTGATTTCACAACCAATATGAATTTCTTATCATCTATTACTACTAATGGTACTGCCGATCCGGCTATTTACCGACAACTAATCGAGTGTGGGTTAACTGAAGTGAGAATATCACTTGATTCCTATAATGCTCAACAGTTCGATACATCTGTAGGAGTAAGAGGAGCATTTGAAAGAACATTAAGAGGTATTAGAGAAATAGTTCGCTTAAGAGACGAAGAAAGAAAAAGAGTATTTCTGGTTATCAATGCTTGTGTTACTCAAACCAATCTAGCAGAAGTTGAAAAAACTTTACGTTTTCTCCTAGATCTAAAGCCAGATGACATTAAGTTCTTAGTGGTTGTGCAAGATAGAGAATATGTCAGCGTTCATCGGGATGATAGCCTAAAAGCAAGACTGCAAACTCTTGTTGCCGATTATCCTCCAGAGTCTTTCCCTTTGTTACGAATTAAGATAGGGCAAATGTTTGACCAAAACGCAGTTGGGCTAAGAGATAATGAAACCCAACAAATAATGGAACATTGTTTCCTTCCATTAATGGAAAGGACGCTAGACGGAAAATATTATTATCCGTGTTCTATTTATGCTCGTTACGGTGATCCCATCGGCCATGTTACTGATTCGATGACTGAACAGCAGCAAAAGACTGTCGCGTTTGTAGATAATCACGATTGTCGTCAAGACCCTATATGCTTAGCAAACTGTGTCAATTGCTGCAGAAGGTTCAACATCGGTGTAAATAACAATATTAGAAAATATGCAGGGCTTCTTGAAACAGAAATTGTATCTCCTGTGGAAGCGGAAAAGGTAAAAACTATAATCGCTTCGATAGATTGGACCAATCAACCCTCAAGACGTTTCTTGATTGTCAAACCGTATGGTATGACCCACAGACAAGATGTACTTGATATTTTGAGTGAGTTGAATATTCCTGTTATTTCCCGGGAATTAATAAGTGGATGGGGAGAAGTCTTCGCCACATTATTCTATGGTTTAATGAGACCCGACCATATTGAATCTATCCTCACTCATTCCCGCGCAGCAGGCCAAGTCGAAAAAGGAAACGCAGAGGTTTGGTACTTTGCAAATGATCTGCCCTTTGATAAGCTCGGCGAAGCAAAGAGAAAGATAAGAGACAGAATACCCGGCTTAATATATATTGTAAGGCAGGTCGGGTCGTATCAACGAGAAAGAGTATTCCGCCTCAATGCCGTGCATACGCCAACATCAGAAGAAGAAACTAAACGACAACTCGCCGTTATATCTTATTGGCAACAACAGGGTCGACAATTTCATTAAACATACCGAGGCCATGGTCGATAGTGCACATGGCCTCTTTTTAAATGTTTTATCTTTTTGTTTTTATTTCCTCACCTTTCTGTTAAATTATATATATGATCGATACTGCGGAAATTACAATTGAGGGTGGCAAGGGCGGCAACGGTTCTGCCAGTTTTCGCCGTGAAAAATATATTCCTCGCGGCGGTCCCGACGGTGGCGACGGTGGCGACGGCGGAGACGTAGTTTTTATTGCTTCTCGCGAAATAAATACTCTGCGCGATTTTAATCGTTTGCGTTATTACAGGGCAGACAATGGAAAACCAGGCGGTCGCCAGAAGCGCCATGGCGCAAACGGCGAAGATTTAGTTGTTCGCGTCCCTGTTGGCACAATTGTGAAAGTTGATAATAATGAATTGGCCGACCTCTCAAAAGAATCTGATGAAATTTTATTGGCTAAGGGCGGAAAAGGCGGTAATGGCAATTGCCATTTTGCCACCGCCACCCATAGAGCACCACGCGAATTCGAGGAGGGTGAAGATGGCGAAAAGAAAAAAATAATACTCGAGTTGAAACTGATTGCTGACGTTGGTCTTGTCGGACTGCCCAATAGCGGCAAATCAACTCTGTTGGCAGCATTAACTCGCGCTAAACCTATTATTGCCAACTATCCATTTAGCACTACCGAACCACTTTTGGGCGTAGCCGAGCATAAAAAACATTCATTTGTCATTGCCGATATCCCCGGATTAATTGCCGGTGCCGCAAAGGGCAAGGGCCTTGGTGACAAATTTCTACGTCACGTAGAAAGAACGCGCGTTTTGGTCCATCTTGTGCCTAGCGATTCAACCGATCCAATCAATGATTATCAGACTATCCGCAATGAATTAAAAGAATTTAATCCGCTACTATTGAAAAAGCCGGAAATTATTGTGATATCAAAAACTGATACAACTCCTGATTATAAAAAAGTTGATGGTTTTTCATCTGGCCCATTTAAAAAAGCAATTACAATTTCTGCTGTAAAATCTGAAGGATTAGATAAATTGCAAGATCAAATTATTAGGCAACTAAATGGCAAATCTATATGATGTTTTTGTTAAAATACCAACTAAAAATCTTACTGATGCCTTTACCTACTCCTCTGAGGATGTAATTGCGCCAGGATCTTTAGTGAAAGTAGATTTCCGCAAACGACCAACATTTGGTATCGTTTCAAGTTGCTTGAAATCAACTAACATCCCGAAAGAAATTATCCAACCGATTAAAAAAGTACTTAGTCAAAACAGCATAATTCACGAACGTGCGTTTACTTTAGCTAAATGGATAAGCAGTTATTATGCCACACCTATGGGCGAAGTACTTTTTTCAATGTTGCCTATTCCAGAAATTGCTGCCGATTATTCAAAGCCTTTAACTTGGCAAAGATATTCCACCATACCAAACAATATTCACATCGGCGGATCTTTCCCTAATCGATTGATGCAATATACAAATATTATTTCAAAAACAATTGCTTTAGATAATCAAGTTTTATTACTTTTTGCTAACTATCGGCTGGTCGATTATGCTACGAAATATTTTAGTGAAATATTAGGTGCTGAATATGTTACTGAAATTTCCGATCGCTTAGGCCGCAAGGAATTTCGAAAAAAACTTATCTGGTTACAAAAAAATAAAATAAAATTAGTTATCGGCACTCGTAAAAGTATTTTTTTGCCCTTCGATAAATTAAATGCAATTATAATCGACCAGCCGGCAAATTATGGATATTTTAATGATCAAAAACCAGCTTATACCTCCACAAACATTGCATGGCAACTAAGTAAATTATTCAATATTAGATTAATATTGGGAGATAATCTGCCAGACCTTGAATCAATTTATCAAGCTCGGCGTAGAAGACTTAATCTCATTACAACAAAAAATAAAAATTCAGCAAAACTCATTTGGCAAGTATCATCGGCCGATAAAATTATTAATGAGAGTTTATCCGATCTAAACCTAATTATCACCCCTTTTCTTAATTCTTTGGATGACAGCGATTATGGTATTTCTGTAAAAAATATCGCCCGCAATATCAAACACGATCACACTACTATTAGTAGCAAAGAGCACAATTTTAAACTTCCAAACGCTCGGTCCTTCACGGTTATTGCCACTAAAAAAATAATTGATTACCCTGAACTAATTTTTGATAAAGTGATAATTGTTGGTGCTGATCTTTGGCTATCGCTCCCAAGTTACGATGCTATTCAAGATTTCGTTAGTTTAGTTTGGCAGGTTTGGCAGCAAACAAGGTCCGAATTAATTATTCAAAGCGCAAAACCCTTACCTCTTGTTGAAAGGCTACTGGGCCAGCGCCCAGGAAAATCCTTGGCCCAATTTATGCAGGCGCGCCAGAAATTTAACCTACCTCCCTATCGCCGTGAAATAATAATTAAAACTAAGCATCCAGAAGATATTGTAAAACTGCTGCCCATAGACAGCCACCCTGTATCTTCCGCCGGTGATGTTACTGCCTACTTTAAACCCCAAAACTTGCCCCTAAAAAATATCAACGAGCTCTACCGAAAGTCCGAAAAAATAGTTATCGACCCGCCAAGATAACAATTAAATTGATTTTACCTACCCCGCCAAGAGTAGTAAAATATAAATGTGATAAGTGATTAGTGACTAGTGATTGGTGATTGGTTTAGAAATTGATAATTAGAAATCCCCCGCCTCTGGCGGGGCAAGGAGGCTTTTGAAAATCGGTTTTTTTACAGATGTTTATTTGCCTACACCGACCGGCACTTCGGTTATGGTCGAATCTCTTAGGCAAAATCTTGAGAAACTTGGTTCCGAAGTATTTATTGTTGCGCCTGAATTCCCCCACTATCAAGATAAAGAAAATAATATCTTGCGCGTTCCATCTTATTTTCTACCTAACCGACCGGAATCTCCCATCGCTAAGCCTATCGCCAGTAAATTTTATAAAACTGTCGAAAACTATGAGCTTGATATTATCCACTCATTTACCGTTTATACCATTGGTACTTTTGGCCTAAACTGCAGCAAGAAATTTCACAAACCCATTGTATTTACATTCGATACACTTTATACCGAACACACTAAAAATTTCCGTCCCCTATATAAACCTTTTGCAAAAATGTGGTATCAAAAACAGTTAATTAGCATGGCAAATTCCTGCCAGCTGACTCTAGTACCAACACCATCAACAAGAAGTTTAGCTGAGGAATTTGGTGTTATTACTCCAATTGAGATATTGCCCTCTGGCGTTTCAGTCAATGATTACACGTCTATTACCCCTGCTGCTTTGCGCGCGAAATTTAGTATTCCCGAAGGACAGTCGGTTTTACTTTACGTCGGCCGCTTAGACGAAGAAAGCAATGTGCGATTTCTGTTGCGTGCATTCCATGAGATTTATTTAAGAAGAGAAAATACCCATCTTTTAATTATTGGCCGTGGCGCCCAAGAAGATTTATTCCAAAAAATTGCTTCTAAACAACCATTTGGTGATAATGTGACATTTGCCGGCTTTATGCCCAAAGGCGAATTAAACAAAATTTATGGCGCATGTGACATTTTTGTTTTTCCTTCGACTACCGCTACTCAAGCTATAGCCATTATTGAAGCGATGGCTGCCGGCATTCCCGTGGTTGCCATCAACCGTTTAGCACCAAGCAATATTATCCGCGATGATGAAGACGGCTACCTTACCCCCTTGAATGAAAAAGTCTTTGCTGATAAAATATTATATCTACTAGAAAACGATAAAATTAGAAATAATTTCGGCAGAGTGGCTAGGGCCCACGCCGCAAAATTCTCTGGGGACCATAGTGCCAAGCGGTTAAACGATATATATAAAAAATTACTATGAAAAAATTCCTTCCCATTGTCAAATCGCCTAATCCGATTCTTTTTGAAAAAGCACACCCAATAAAAAAATTCGACTCTGACTTAAAAAAGCTAATCGATGCAATGATCCCAACTATGCGCAAGGCTGATGGCATGGGCCTTGCCGCGCCACAAATCGGCAAATCGCTGCGTGTCGCTGTTTTAGAATTCACTCCCAAAAAAGATAATGAAAAAAAACTCACCCCGATACCACTAATGGTTCTTATTAATCCTAAAATAATTTCTAAAAGCGAAAAATTGGAAACCTTAGAAGAAGGATGTCTATCTTTGCCAGATATTAATCTCGAGATCACACGTCCTGATGAAGTCGATGTAATCTATCAAGACCAAAACGGTTCAAGAAAGAGAGTGCGTGCTACGGGAATGCTTTCAAGAATGCTTCAACATGAAATTGACCACTTAAATGGAATTTTAATCACCGATCGTCATGCTGATATGACTGAAAGCGAAGAAATTGTACAGGATCAACAATGAAAATTCTTTTTATGGGAGCTGATATTTTTGCCTCTCCCATTTTAGAAACTTTGATAGCAGAATATGATTTTACGATTACCATGGTAGTGACACGGCCGGCGAAGCCGGCCGGCCGCGGCCTTCGTCCTCAACCTAATCCAATTTTGAGTTTTGCTAAAAAAAATAATTTGCCTACTATTCTTATTGATAACGTTGATGACTGGGCATTGGTTGAAAAAGAAATAATTAGCAGTAAACCAGATTTTGTTCTCACAGCCGCGCTTGGAAAAATTATTCCCGAAAATATTCTTGATTTAATGCCTCAGAATTTTATTAACGTTCACCCATCTCTCTTGCCTAACTTTCGCGGGCCGGCGCCCGTGGAAGAAGCAATACTTTCAGGTGAAAACACAACGGGTGTTTCAATAATGATTATGGCGTCTAAAATGGACGCCGGCCCGCTCCTTGCCCGTTACAGGCTAAGATTTAGCGATATTACTGCCGATGTCCTAAGCCAAAAATTAAGCCGCCTTGCCGCAAAAAAATTGCCATCAATTCTTATCAAATACCAAGGCGTTAAGATAAAACCCACTCCCCAAAACGAACAACAAGCAACTTATACCCACATCATCACCAAAAAAGATGGTGATATTTCTTCCGATGATGCATCTGTGATATATCGCAAATTTTTAGCTTATTACCCTTGGCCAGGAATATTTTTCACATCTGCTGGAAAACAAATTAAAATTATAGATTGCGAACTATCGGATGATAAAAAAACCCTACTGATCAATTCATTGCGCGTTGCTGGTAAAAATACAATCTCAGCCAGGGAATTTTCCAACGGTTATCGCAATTTATTGACAAAATTCCCCAAGAATGTTAAACTAAATCTGTTATAATCTCAAATCACTTTTGAAAGGTTAAATGCTAAGAATACGCTTGCGTCGGATTGGGAGGAAAAACGAACCTCATTTTCAGGTTGTTGTTGCTCCCCACACCAATTCGGTTAAAGGAAATGTTACCCAAAGATTAGGATGGTACAATCCAAAAACTAAAGAACTTAAAGTAGATAAAGACTTAGTTATCAGTTGGGTTAATAAAGGTGCCAAGCCATCAAACACTATGGCTAAGCTTTTGATTTCCCAAGGAATAAAGCATAAAAATATAGTCTTTGTTAAAGATGCTCCTGGCAAACCAAGAACCAAAGAATCAGATACCAAAAAGAAAACTCCAGCCGCTCCAGCTGAACCAGAAAAGGCGCCCGATATAACTGATGAAAAAGTGGGCACTGGGGAGAAAGATAACAGCAAGGAGCCATCTAAAGAATCCGGGAACGATAAATCCGTTAATAATGCTAAAGTTGATAAATCTACTGATAGTGATATTAAAAAGTTAAATAATCAGCAAAAAGAAAATAACCAAGAGGAGGCCAAATGAGCCCAACACCAGAAGAACACGATAAAGAGTTTGTCGAATACATAGTCAAGGAGATAGTTGACAAACCCGAGAAAGTAAAAGTAGATCGCAAGATTGATGAAATGGGAGTCTTGTTAGAGCTGACAGTCGATGCTGAAGATATGGGTAAAGTTATTGGCAAAGAAGGTAATACTGCCAAGTCAATTAGAACTTTATTGCGTGTATTAGGAGCAAAAAACAACGCTCGTGTTAATTTGAAGATTATTGAACCTGAAGGCGGCCGCGGTGATATGAGTAGAAACCAAGCTCCCGAGGTACCTGCCGCCTCTGCTCCTGCTCCCGAAAAAATAGAAGAAGTCAAAGTCGAAGAAAAAAAAGAAGACTTCCAACCTATGGAAGAAGAGAAAACAACTCCCCTAGAATAAATCACAAATCTCAAATAACAAGTGACAAGTAGACAAGTCAAAACCTCCGCAATTTTTCGGAGGTTTTGATATAATCAGCGTGTATTGCTTCTTGAATCGTGAATCATAAATCTTACATCTATGAAATTTACTATTATCACTCTCTATCCTGACCTTATCAAACCATATCTTGATGGTTCTATTTTAGGGCGTGCCCAAAAAAATAAATTGATAGATATTGAATTAATCAATCTTCGCAACTTTGGGCTTGGCAATTACAAGCAGGTAGATGACACTCCTTATGGCGGTGGTGCTGGGATGGTTTTAAAACCAGATGTGGTGATCCCTGCAATTCAAAAGTCTAAAGTTAAAAGTTTAAAGTCTAAAGTAGTCCTGCTCTCGCCCGATGGCAAGCAATACAATCAAAAAATAGCTAACGATCTATCGAAATATCAACATTTGATCCTGGTTTGTGGTCGCTTTGAAGGTTTCGATGAACGCATTAAAAAATATGTCGATGAAGTTATATCAATCGGCCAATATATTACTAGTGGCGGCGAGCTGCCAGCTCTGTCAATTGTCGAATCTGTTTCCAGACTAATTCCAGGGGTTTTGGGCAACAAAGAATCAGTTGCTGATGAATCTTTTACAGATAGTTTTATCGAATATCCCCAATATACTAAACCTGAAGATTATAAGGGCGATAAAGTTCCCGATATACTTCTTAGTGGCAATCATAAAGAGATTAGTAATTGGCGCCAAGCGCACAAACGCAAGATATAGTATAATGATTTTGTATGCTTTATTTCATTCTGAATGAAGTGAGAAATTCATTTTTGTATGTTTTTGTCATATCATAAATCTTGAATCTTTAAACCTTATTTTTATGAATAAACTCTCCCCTGTCCCAAAACGAAAAACAACTCTTGCATGGGTATTAGTCTTGGGATTAGCAGTCCTATGTATTGGATTCTCACTATTTTTAGAGAATAGTAAAATTTTTGGCGCGGCAGAAAATAGTAGCTGGTGCAACAATCTTAGCGAACTTGGTTATCAAGGAACAGGTTGTGTCCCCACGGGAAAAATAATCACTACACCTGGCGGAACTACATCTCCGGGTACTGGTGACGACACCACCCAAGAGCCTTGTAGTAGCGTTAGGGAACAGATAAAAACCGATGTTACCAAATTAGGAGAGAGGGCACGAGGTTTTGAAATATCCGCCGACGATGTTGATAAGCTCACAAACCAGGAATTACTAAGTCAGCTAAAGAGTATTGGTAGTCCCGATTCAGAAACCTTGCAAGGAGATATCTCTTCTTTGGAGAAATGCTTGGGGCAACAAACTCAATGTTCCGATGCTTGTGCTACGGTAAGCCAAAAACTTGAAAGCGCAAAAAGTGGCAATGATACTACTTCAATATCTTTCTGGCAAAACATAGATAGCAAGTGTAAAAGTAACGCTACTCCAACAGAGATATCTCAGATACTTATAAATAAAGGAACAGGTTCACCAGATCCGACCTATAACAGTTTAGCGGCTCGATTTAAAAGTTGTGCTGGTGGGCAAACTACAACTCAGGGAACTTGTAAAAATGAAGAATTGGCGCTACAGCAAGCATTGGGATATCAAGGGTCTGACGGTAATGTTGTAACTGCGGTTGATGAGACAAAAGATAAAAATCGCTATAAAGAATTTGTTGATAACTCAAAAGGCACAGGCTCATATAATAAAAACAATGCAGCATATGAAGCTTGGATAAAATGTGTTAATCAACAAACTACCGAAACTGGTCTTCAGCCACCGGAAAATGCACCTGCAACCGGTAATATAATTGATACATCAACCTATCGCTGGTTGGCTATTATGAATCTTCTAAGTAGCATTGCTTCCGGAGATTATCCTAGCGCATTAGCTGCGGCCGCAGCACTTTTTGGCACTGAAAAAACTATGCAAATGTATGCAGCAGCTGGCGGTAACCCAGAAATGTTATACGGATTAGCCCTAAACGAGTTGGCCAATGGCGAATCCTCAACTACTGGCTGGAGCCGTTTGGTAGGTCCTAATGGAACCGGTGGTAACAACAATGGATTATTCGATACTAATTATCTCCAGCGTCGTGCCCAGCAGATGGCAACTGATTTATGGAAACTTGATATTTTCAAAGGTATTTTATCTAGCGCTGGGAATTTAGTTACATTATTTATGGGTGATGAAGAAGGTTCAAAATTTCAGGAAAAGTGGGATGGAGCTCTCGACAACGTCTTTGAGATTGTTACCGGTGCCACCATGCTCAAGTACGCTGACATTGCTGCTTTCACTAACTCTTATATGGGATCAAATTACAGTAATTACGACTGGCTTAATGGCGGTTACAATGGATATACTTATAATGCAGAAACCGGAACCTATTACGATCCGCAAACCGGCAGGTCTTATTACACTGATGGCACCGAATATACTGGTGATGTCACTATTCCCGGAGTTTATAACCAACAAGCGGCACGTAGTTTAGTAAACCTGATTCCTGCTGGTAACAATACATTTTATGTAATGGCTCGCGGTTCATTAAGTGCTTTAGACACCCAGTTGCAAAGAGTTGTCGGGATGGTTTTCCCGACAGCCAGAGGAATCTTTTTCTTAGACCAGTATAATAATTTATATCAATATATCGGCAAGGCCCAAAGTGGTAATGCTATTCAGCGAATAATTAATTCCCAAACGCAATCGACATCGGGCAGTAATGTCCCATTATAAGGAGGAAATATGTTTGTTCCAGCACCAGTCATAAGAAGAATTATCGGCGGCATCATCGATTACGTGGTGCTCATGGTACTGGCGATAATATTAGCAATAATTTTTGGTACCGATTGGCGTTATGCCACTTTTTTAACTTTTGTTAATCCTGTGGGCGGTACACCTATTGGGCCAGTGGCAATTATCCCAACTGTTATTTTCTCCATTCTATATTTGGGCTATTTCATTCTATTTGAAAGTATTGCTCGAACCTCAGTTGGCAAAACAATTATGGGAATGACTATTGTTAGGGAAGATGGCACTCCTATCGGTGTTAGAGAGGCAATTATTAGAACTCTTTATCGCGGTATTGATGGCGCACCTTTTTGGTATATTGTTGGACTAATTACCATGTTGCTTTCACCCACCCGCCAAAGAATTGGTGACCATGCTGGCCAAGCCATTGTTGTTGAAAAAGCTACTGTCGAAAGCAAAACAGTAGTTCCACCTAAATAAATTATCGATCCCCGTTATTGTTTAAGCTGGTCGAGAACTATATATTAAATTGACTTCTACCGGACTAATTTTATAGAATTTTTCATTGACATATGGTTTTAATTATTTTATTATTAGATTGTAGGAGGTTAAATTGCCCAGTATTGATGACATTATCGCCGAGGCGCGCAGGACTTTAGTTTGTCCTGTTTGCGGCCGCCGTTATGGCAGCAGCGAAGTTCGCTTGCGCGGTAATCTTGATGGCGCTTATGTTATTCAAACAGTTTGTGATAACGGCCACCCGCCGCTTGTTACAATCTTCATTGCCACTGCAAAAATGGGGCAAGAACCTACCTTTGTAGTCCAGGAAAGGCCAGTTTCAAAAAAGAAAATTACTACCGATGATGTCATCGACAGCCACAAGGCAATTGAAAAATTTGATGGCGATTTCATTAAACTCTGGCCTAAATAAAATAATTCGTTTATTGTTCGAGCGATCATAGAGAGTCGAGAACTGCTCTGTCTAGTACTTCTCGATTCATCATTGTTTGATTACAATCAGAATTCACTCGTAGAATAATTTAACAAATCTATTATGGAAAAATTTGTATTGAATGCCCAGCCCCGCGAAATATTGGGCAGAAAAGTTAAGAACCTGCGCAAAAACGGCTTAATTCCAGCCGTTATTTATGGTGGTAAAAAAGGTCCGATTTCAATTACACTTAATAAAGTTGAATTTGAAAAAACTTATAATGCAGCTGGTTCAACTAGTCTTGTACAAATCAATACTGATAAAATTAAAGATAATGTTCTAATTCAAGAACCACAATATGATCCAGTGTCGGGAGGCATATATCATGTCGATTTGACCCGCGTCAATATGGAAGAAAAAATTAAAACTGAAATTCCTATTGTTACCGAAGGCGAGTCAATTGCTGTGGAACAAGAAGGCGGCACATTAGTTACACCACGTGATAACATTGAAGTTGAATGTTTGCCTGGTGACCTTGTCCACGAAATTAAAATTGATATTAGCATCCTTAAGACTTTCAATGATCAAATCAAGGTTGGTGATATTACTCCTCCTCCGGGCGTCGAATTTATCACTGATGCCGATGAAGTTTTAGCATTGGTTGAACCGCCACGTAGTGAAGAAGAACTTGCAGAACTCGAAAAACCAACTAGCGAAGAAGAGACTGAAGCAGTAGAAGCTGTCGCTGGTGAAAAAGAAGAGACCGAAGAAGGTGCCGAACCCACCGCCGAAGAAACTCCTGCCGAAGAAACAACACCTCAATCCGAGAATGCTGCTAAAGAAGCACCTACTGCTAAATAAAATAGATATTATATTTTTCGGGTGACAATTTAGAGTTTTCGGGTGGCCATAAAATGGCTTTCGGGTGCTAATATTATAAACTTTAAGAACTTGATAAACTTTATGAACGATGTATCGTTTACATATTTTTTGTTTATTCTGGGTTGTCAATTCAACTATTACGATGCTGAAAAATTAGCAATTGCTCTTGATAGTATCGGTGGTAATGAAGTTGTTGATGTTAAAGATGCCAGTGTGGCAATTATTTTTGCTTGCTCTGTGCGCCAAAAGGCAGCTGATAGAATCTTGGGACATATTCGCAACTGGAAAGAGATAAACCCGAAATTAAAAGTGATCGTCACCGCCTGCGTCCTCCCACCAGACAGGAAAAGGCTCCTGCGATCAACTGACCTTATCGTTGATGAAAAAGAATTGATCAATGATCCTCAAAAGTATCTATCTAAATTGTCATTCCGACCACGGCGGAGGAATCCCTTGTTTCGGGTGACACTTTCGCCCGTCTCGACTCGGCAAGTCGGCCGAGGCGGACGTTTTTCGGGTGTCCGCAAAGCGGTTTCGGGTGCCAATAATGAGCCTCAGCGATTATCTAACTACCAACTCACTGATTACGGTAAAACTGCTTATGTGACAATCACTGCCGGTTGTAATAATTTTTGTTCTTATTGCGCAGTACCATTGGTGCGCGGTCGTGAAACATCAAAACCCCTACCGCTGATCGTCTCTGAAATTAATGATCTATCTACTCGTGGATATAAAAGTATTATGCTTTTAGGACAAAATGTTAATTCCTATGGGCTGTCCGATTATTCACCGCGAGATATGCGCAAAAACAAATCTCCATTGGGCAAAAAATGGAGCAAAGATAATCCCTCACCATTTGTTAAATTGCTGCGCGAGATTGCTAAAATCGATGGTCTAAAAAAGATCTCATTTTTATCGCCCAACCCCCAAGATATGTCTGATGACCTTATTGATTGGATGAAAGCTGAAAAAAAGTTTGCACGAGATTTAAATCTACCGGTTCAATCTGGCAGCAATAGAATATTAAAGAGGATGAACCGCCGCTATAGCCGCGCCGAATATTTAACACTTGTTAAAAAAATCAGATCCGCAGTTCCTGGTATTTATTTATCCACGGATATTATTGTGGGCTTTCCCGGCGAAACCAAAAAGGATTTTGAAGATACTGTTGATGTAGTTAAAAAATGTAAATTTAATAAAGCTTTTATATCAATCTACTCGCCGCGCCCCGGCACGGCATCAGCGATGATAGACAACGACGTTTCTTACACCGAAAAAAAACGCCGCTGGGACAAATTAAACAAAATGATCAATCTGTGATACATTTGAACTAATCTATTAAAAAAGGAGGCATATGGGCCCAGAAACAATTTCACCAGATAATCCCGAAAGTGAACCTATCGAGCCTACTACTGATAGTGCTGCAAGACATGGTGAAATCCGAAAGAGCGTTGAGGATATTAATAGAAGAAATCCAGACATTCTGCACAGAGACCTTCGAGCAGCTGTGATTTCTGAAATGAACAATAGATATGATTTATTAAGTGAAGCAGAACAAAAAGAGGTTGATGCCAGAGTAAAAAATAGATTTATTAGTAAAATAAATATTGGCGAACCGGGCTCATCTAGTTGTATCGATACTCCACACGGTACCCCGCCCGAACCAAGCGAGGTTGGACGTGACTTTTACGAAATACCAAAATTACGCGCTCAACTGCCGGAAAGACTTGCTAATGCTTCGCGAACTGAGATTACCGCTTATATTGCCGGAAGAGCTGGACAGCTAATGTGGATTATGGAAAAACAAGGAATTAATCGAGGGATGCTGTCCGATGACTGGAGGAGTCAATTTGCCGACTCTCTGATCACCGATCCTCTAGATGAGACAATAATCGATCATTTAAGAACATTTGAAATTTACACTTCTGATATTGCGCGAAAAGCCGCGCAACTTGGCCATATATCAAGCTTTGTTTGGCGCCACTCACGTATTTCATATGATCCCAACGCTCCTAAAGGGGAAACATATAAGATTCCACAGAGCCGTAAAGAATCTCTTGAATATGCTGCTGAAAGTCAACATGCTGGGGATTTAGTATTAATGGAAATAATGAAGCAAACATCGGAAGTTGATGAAAATGGAAAGCTTCTGCAGCCATTTCTTCATCTTCAACTACACAGACAATTTAATAGCAAAGAGAGAGCGGGTATTATTATCGCTGACGGGATAAAAGGGATTACATTACCTAATGGCAATCAAGAAAATAGAACACCTTGTCATCCAGCTGTGGCACGATTGTTCAGAGATTTATTACAAACAAAGATTAACGAAGCTGGTCTTAAGCATCCCGATGGCCGGCCTATTGAAGTTAGTGTCGCCCATGAAGAAATGAGGATGTGTGGTAGTTCAGAAAATGTCAGAAGACGCTATGGCGGTGAGGTTCACGAAGGGTTCGGCGATTTATATCAATGTCTGCAAACAGAAATTCAATCAGAATTGCTAAAAAATTTTCAAGGAGAATTAGCTAATATAATAGGAGTTGTTGTGTCAGAAATGCATGAAAAATTGCCAGATGAGAATGCTTATAGAAGTTTTATTGAAGAGGCAACAGAAGAAGAAAGAAATGCTGAAAACGGAACAAGCCGAGCCAAGCCTACTACCGAAAAGAAAGAAATAGAATTGCCTGAAGGATTTTATACTGCAGAGTTTCGCTCACCAGATTTGGTACCATCGGGTTGTATTGCATGTAATGGTGGTTGCCGTAAGAATTTAGGAATATACGATAGTTTTGCATCAGGTGAACAAATGACACTATGGGTCAGAGCAAAAGACAGTTCTGAGTGGATTCAATTTAAAATTATAAAAGCAAAAAGCAAATTTTCAGGTAATGATAAACCCAGTTTTAGTGAAAGTGATAGCGATAAATTAGGTCCGGTTGTTGAGATTCGTACTACTCCACCAGAAGCACAAGCTTGATATTAATCTATCAATTTTATTAGCTCGTCAATCGATTTGCTTCCCAAATCGCCTTTTTCGCGAGATCTTACTGCGATATTTTTCGCTTCCACTTCTTTATCGCCAACGACAATAAGATAAGGAATCTTTTGCATTTCGCCCTCACGAATCTTTTTGCCTAAAGTTTCATCACTTTCATCAACTTTCGCTCTGACATCAGAATCGGATAATTGATCAGCCACTGTTTTAGCATATTCCATATGTTTTTCTGATACCGGAACCACCCTCGTTTGCACCGGTGCAAGCCACGTTGGCAACGCGCCAGCAAAATGCTCCAGCAGCAATGCAATAAACCTTTCGTACGACCCTAAAATCGCTCTGTGAACCATTACTGGCGTTTCTTCTTTTCCTTCCTTGTTGATGTATGTTAAATTAAATCTTTTAGGAGTTGCAAAATCAAGTTGCACCGTGGGGATTTGGATTTCGCGGCCCGTCGCATCTTTAAACATAAAATCGAGTTTTGGTCCATAAAGTGCCGCCTCGCCTTCTTTTTTTTGAGCTTTCAAATCCATTTCATTAGAAACTTCCTGCAGCATTTTTTCACACTCGTCCCAGTCTTTCGCATCACCAATATATTTTTCTTGATGTTCATAATCTCTTACTGATAGTGACACTTTATGATTGCCCCACATCCCAATTTCGCTATAAAAAATCTTGATAATTTCCACCATATTTTTGATTTCTTGTTTAACTTGATCGACGCGGCAAAAAGAATGGCCATCCTCAACAGTAATTGCTATCACCCTATTAAGTCCACCTATTTCGCCTGGTTTTTCAGCGCGATACATTTTATCCGATTCCATATAGCGAATCGGCAGCTCTTTATAAGAGCGGATCTTGGAAGCATATATTTGGGTTTGATGCGGGCAAAGAACAGGCCTGATAACGTGATCTTGCTTGTATTTTGATGTCACATGAAATAGTTCATCGCCAAATTTTTCAGCGTGGCCCGATATTTTATACAACTCCAACTTTGCTAAATGCGGCGTCAAAACTTTCTCAAAACCAAATTTTCTGCAAATCCCTTCAACTTTTTTCTGCAGTAACTCTTTGACAAGTGTTCCTCTTGGGGTAAATAAAGGTAATCCGGCCCCAACCAAATCAGAAAAAACAAACAGATCCAAATCCTTGCCGATCTTGCGATGATCGCGTTTCTTGGCTTCTTCCTGATTTTTTAGATACCCATCTAACTCTTCTTTGCTATTAAAGGCCACGCCGTAAATGCGCTGCAATTGTTTGTTATTCTCATCACTTTTCCAATAAACTCCAGCCACACGGGTTAATTTAAATGCATTGGGGTCGATCCCACTCGTTGATTCTATATGTGGTCCTTGGCAGACATCTTCAAAATCATTGGTTTGATAAACACCAACATTTTCTGCACCTTCCTTACCGATGTCCTCGATAATTTCAATCTTCAGGGGCTGATTCTTAAATTTGTTTTTTGCATCTTCAATCGGAAGGTCACTTTTTACAAATTCGGGACTGGATTCAATGATCTCGCGCATCTTCTCTTCGATTTTAGGCAGCTCATCGACGCTGATAGGCTGCGGCAGGTCAAAATCATAATAAAAACCATCCTCAATGGCCGGCCCCATTCCCAGTTTCGCCTCGGGATACAACTTTAAAACCGCCGCTGCTAAAACATGCGCCAGTGAATGCCTGGCTATTGATATATCATCCATAGTTATATTTTATGAAATAAATCCGATTTCAGCAAGCTCGCAATTTAGTTCTTTGATTGCATCGCCTGTGATTTAGCAATTAAGAAATCTACCATCTTGCCGGCAATATCAACACCTGTAGTTTCCTGCGCACTGGGAAAGTAACAAGGATAGTTCACCTCTGTAATATATGGAACTCCATCATTATCAATTAAAATATCTACTCCACCAAATTCCAGCCCTAATACATTGACTGCTTTGACTCCGATACTTTCAATCTCTGGACCAAATTTTTTATTTAACACTTTTGTTCCACCTGTCCTAAAATCATCTTTTTCAACACAATTTTCAATGCTTGCAACAACCTTGTCACCCAATACAATCAAACGAGCATGGTTCTTGCTTTTGATAAACTTGCGCATAACATAAATCCTGCTATCGCGGGTTATAACGTCAGCCAACGATATTAAAGATGTAAAAGAGTCAACTTTAATAACTCCAACACCGCCCGTGCCACCGGCAATTTTAACAATCAACGGAAATCCGCCCAAATAATCTACATATTCTTTTAATAGCTCTTTGTCTGCAGTCAAGCTAAAAATAGTTTTAATAATCGGGAGATTATGTTTTTTATGAATGAGCGGTGCATCGAAGACATTCCCGTAGCGCCGGATACCACTCGAAATATCTTTATAAAAAGTTGCAAACTGATTTTCATTAAGCAAAAATTTCTCAATATTTAGCGCCTGGCGAGCATTGATGATTCGCACTCTATAAAGTAAATCGTATGGGTTAGCGTTAACTCCACGCACAAAACTAAATTTATCCGGATCGACTATTATAAACTCGACCTCTCTTTGCCGCGCTGCCTTGCTAAAGAGTTCAATAATTTTACCATTATCGCCTGGTCTATTAATACAGAAAAAGTTCATTTTGTGTTCTCAATAATATTAAAGTCAAATTTATATGTTGCCAATTACATAACTCAACTACATTTTATCGATATTTTAATAGTTATACAAGTTTCTTAACTATTGCCCAAACTTCCTTCTTGACATTTTCAAGGGGTCGATTAGCATCAATTAGCTTCCAACGATACTTTTTTGCTAACTGGCGATAGGCGTTGTTAACCTTTTTGTGGAATATCATTCCTTTTTTCTCTAATGCGTTTACATCACCAGTGGCGTGGCTTCTCTTAAGCCCCTCACGATGATCGACATCAAGGACAATAACAATATCCGGCTTTATTTTTTGCATTGCTATTTGACATAACTCTGCAACTCTTTTTAAACCTAAGCCTCCCGCTATCCCTTGATAGGCATAAGTGGATGGATATGACCTGTCGCAGAGAACGATATTGCCTTGTTGAAGTTTTGGTTTTAGAACTTGTTCAACCCAAGCACTGCGCGCAGCAACATAACAAAATAATAAGGTGGTATCTGATAATTGCGTGTTAATAAAAGCTTTGCGAATACCTTCGGCTACACGGCTGCCACCTGGTTCACGCGTTGTTACTACTTTAATCTTTCTTTTCCTAAATTCATTAGCAACATAACGCACGATCGTGCTTTTGCCAGATCCGTCACCACCCTCTATCAAAATAAATTTCCCTTTCATTAATACCTCTTCCTTATACCCCTTACGCCCCGATGTCATCCTGAGGAGCCCTATCAGCTATCATTTTATTATTAAAATGGGCGACGTGAGGATCCCTTGAGTTTGTATCTTATCAGAGAGATCCCTCTACTTCGGTCGGGATGACAATCTATAGTAGTAAAATCCTATCTTATTAATTCTAAAAATCTATATTTATATTTACCAGACCTATGCCATTTGCTTTTTTTAATAATTTTAAAATCACTGTAGTCTGGGAAAAAAATATCAGCATCAAATTTACCTTCAACCTCAGTTAAATACAACTTATCAGCAAACTCTATGGCTTGTTTATAAACCATACCACCGCCAATAAAAAATAATTCATTTTTATCTACTTCGGTCGCAATATCGACAGCCTTATCAATAGAATGCGCAACTTTTATTCCGCGATGATGATAATTCTTATCTTGGCTGAGCACAATATTCGTTCTATACGGCAATGGCCTATGCAATGATTCGAATGTTTTTTGCCCCATTATCACCGGGTGGTTCGATGTGATTTTTTTAAAATGTTTTAAATCCTCTGGAATATTCCACAAAAGGCGATTATTTTTACCAATCGCCCTATTTTCCGCTACCGCCGCAATAATGGAAATAATTGGAGATTTCATAGTATAAAGTAAAAAGTTAAAAGTATAAAGTTTTATTCGAGTGTAATTCGAGACTTATTCGCGTGTATTAGAGTGATTATTGCGATTATATCGCAATAGGAGCTTTAATAGGAGGATATGGATCATACCCAACCAATTTAAAATCCTCGTATTTAAATTTATTAATATCTTTGACTTTAGGATTTATTATCATCTTTGGCAGGTTTCTTGGTTTTCTTTTGAGCTGTTCTCGGACTTGCTTGAAATGATTTTTATAAATGTGAGTATCACCCAGCATATGGACAAACTCTCCCGGTTTAAGATTACAGACCTGCGCCATCATCATTGTAAAAAGTGTATAAGAGGCAATATTAAACGGTACACCCAAAAACGTATCGCAACTGCGTTGGTATAGAAGACAAGACAATTTTCCGTTAATAACATTGAAATGAAACATAATATGGCAGGGTGGTGGCGCTGTTTTAGTGCCCTTGATTAACTCCTGTAAATCCGCTACATTCCAACCGCTGACGATAATACGACGCGAATTAGGATTTGCTTTAATTTCTTTTACGGCATGAGCAATTTGATCAATTTTCTCTCCGTGATACCCCCGCCAAGCGCGCCATTGCTTGCCGTAAATAGGCCCTAAATCGCCGTTTTTATCCGCCCACTCATCCCAAATTGTCACTCCATGCTCATTTAAATATTTGATGTTAGTATCACCTTTTAAAAACCACAACAACTCATAAATTATTGATTTGGTATGTACTTTTTTTGTTGTCAAGAGTGGAAAACCCTTGCTTAGATCAAATCTCATTTGATATCCAAAAATCCTCTTTGTTCCCACTCCAGTACGATCTTTGTGGTCTACCCCCTCCTTCATTATTTTTTGCAGTAGATCTAAATATTGTTTCATATTTATTATGCTGATTTATACTGATTTATACGCGGATATATGCAGATCATTATATTATTGCAATGATAAAGGTGTTTCTCTTTATACTTTAGACTTTCAACTTTATACTCAATGGTCTACTCCTGGCAATGGAAATTTTGATGCAAAGTCTACAACCTGCTTTTTCGTATTCTCTCCGTGTAAAGTTTTATCGATCAAATCTGCGATCACAACCATATCGTTTTCTTTCATCCCACGGCTTGTTACCGCCGGTGTTCCCATGCGAATTCCCGAGGCAATTTTTGGCGGTTCCGGGTCATAAGGAATAGTATTTTTATTAACTGATATTCCAACCTCGTCTAATTGATCCTGTGCTTTCTTACCATTTAATTTATACGATCGTACATCAAGCAACAGAAGGTGGTTATCAGTACCGCCCGAAATAATTCGACTTCCTTTTTTTAACAATTCTCGAGATAGTTTATTACAATTTTTTATAACCTGCTTGGCATAATTTTTAAATTCTGGCTCCATCGCCTCTCCAAAGGCAACCGCTTTTGCAAGCGTTACATTATCATGAGGCCCTCCCTGCAATCCTGGGAAAACTGCTCTATCAATTGCTTTAGCGAAATTTTCTTTGCACAGAATAATTGCTCCACGCGGTCCACGTAAAGTTTTATGAGTTGTGGTCGTCACCACGTCAGCCAATCCAAAAGGTGAAGGATGGACACCACCGACAATTAGTCCTGCAATATGTGAAATATCAGCCATAAGAATAGCACCGACCGATTTAGCAATTTCAGAGAATTTCTCAAAGTCAATAATTCTCGGGTAAGCCGTAGCACCGCAAATAATCATTTTCGGCTTTTCTGTGTGAGCAATTCTTGATATATCATCGTAGTCTAATTTTTCCTTTTTCCTATCCACTCCGTACGAGACAATTTTATAGGCTTTTCCGCTAAAATTGATTGGCAACCCGTGAGTAATGTGGCCACCTTGGTCAAGCTTCATTCCCATAATTTTATCGCCGAAATTTAGAAGTCCGAAATAAACTGCCATATTGGCAGGGCTGCCAGAATATGGTTGGACATTGACATGATAGTCGGTCTTGAATAATTTTTGAGCGCGCTCAATAGCTAAATTTTCGACCTTATCTACTACCTCATTCCCGCCATAATAGCGCTTACCCGGATACCCTTCGGAATATTTATTAGTGAAGACCGATCCGAGCGCGTCTAAAACATCGTGCGATACATAATTTTCCGATGGAATTAATTCTATTCCCTCGCGTTGTCTTTTTTGCTCATTTAAAATTAATTTTTTAGCCTCAATACTTCTCATTTGATTCCTTATTTAGAAAAATTCTATTCTGGGCTAACTCCCCTAACTCATTGGGAAAAGTGACATACCTCATTTTGAACTTATAATGTGTATTTACTGCTTTTAGCGTCTTTTTTTCTATTACATTAAATTCATTATCAACAAACTCAACATTTACATTTTCACCTCCCTCAGCACCTAAGGCATTGCGACAATCACTACTTAGTCCTAATAATCCGGGGTTGATTTTATCTGAAACCATTGGTTTTCTGATATATAGCTGCCCTTCTTTTCTTTTTTTATCAATTTTTGTTTCTTTCTGCTTTATAAAATCATCTAAGTTTTCTTTCAACGGAAATTCCTGGTTAAATTCGTTAACAAGCCCTCCGATTATTTCGCCAAATTCTTGGCGGTAAAAACTCCTGGAGTATGGGCCGATTTCAAATTGGATATACTGATATGAATTGCCCCACCCCTTAATAACACTATTTGTTCCGCATCGTCTCCTGACACTTGCTGTGCTGCCAGATAATCTTTGATCTTCTATGGAAACATGGACTTTTAATAATTCTTTACGTGAATTGAAAAGTTTTTTAGATCTAATTTTATCTTCTACTTTTTTCTTAACCCATCTGGCAATTTCGGGGTCGCAAGGTAGATGTCCTCCATCTTTTATGCCATTAGCAATAAAAATGTCTGACCCACCTTTAAATTTTGCGCAGCCATGAATCGAAAAATGTACATATGGTTTTATAAGATCATCTGATTCATTCAACAACCCTTGCTCACGCATAGCTTCGGTATATAGCCTTTTTTCAACTAAATGGGCCCTAAAACTACCCTCTAATGGTTTTCCCGCTTTATTACTTATGTCCTTAGCATCTTCAGGCCTATTCCAATCTTCTTTAATTCTTGAACTAGGTATTAAAAAAGTGGAACGCGCAATTTCAGAACCGATTCTGGCAATTTCTTCTGTACCCTGCTCATACAATTTTTTTAAATGAAGTATTCTGTTATATAATTCATCACCATCGATATCTTTTTGAATTTCTGATAATATCCTTTTATGGATTAATTCTGGTTTTTGTTCTTTGATTTTTTGAGATCTTTGATTTATATCGTCAATAATATCGCTTGCGATATTACCAATGTCTTTAACATCGGGGTTCTCCCGTAAAACGAGTTCGTAGACTTCTTTGTCCGATGGCACAGTGGCATGAAGAGCATCAATACTGCCAGCTACCCTCTTATCGCCCACTTTAAACTCTTTAACTAATTCGTTTTTTCCTTTTTCAAATTCAATATCATCAATCCCCCCATGTTCATACCATTCAATTTCTTGTTCAGGGCCTAATGTTTCGGTAATCATTTTATTCAATTTCTTCCCAATGGTTTCTTATTTCGCCAACTAAATACAAGGAACCGGTTACAATTATTACCCCATCTTCTGGCACTTTTTCTAGTAAATAATCTACTGCTTCTTTGGGGCTTGCTTTTGATTTTGTAATTTCTGCTAATTTTTCGCCCATTTTAATCTTAGCCTTTTTCGCCGTCATAAACCTTGGAGCGTGGCTGCCTTCCGGCATTTCTGTTAATACTATTTGCTCAATATTTAGTTCGTTGATGCTTTCAAACATTCCCTTCACGTCTTTATTGTGCTTGAATCCCATAAGGAGATATATTTTTTTCTTATCAAATACTTTTTTTATCAATTTAACAAGAGCTGCCATTTTATCTTTATTATGAGCTCCATCAAGCACTATCATGGGATTATGTTGCAAAATCTCAAAACGCCCGGGAACATTTACTTTTTTCAAGCCTTCGGTAATAGCTTCATTACTAATTTGGCTAAAACCGTATTTACGTCCCAATACTTTTGTTGCCACAATAGCAATGCTGGCATTTCTCACTTGATGCTCGCCAGTCAAACCAATCTTAATATTCTCGCCTTTATAGGTCGGAGTAAAAATATCAGCAATGACATCATCGGGAGTAATTTTTTTAATTTTATAACGAACCAAATCTTTCACCGATGAAAATTTACAGCCTAATTGCTTTGCTCTTTTTTCGAAAATACTGATGATTGATGGTTGGGTTGCCCCGCAAACCACAGAAGTACCGGGCTTGATAATTCCTGCCTTAACATAAGCAATTTCTTCGATAGTTTTACCCATAAAACCCATATGATCCAAGCCAACATTGGTAATAACAGAAACTGTAGGGATAACTACGTTGGTCGAATCGCCATAGCCACCAGCGCCTACTTCTATCACTGCAACATTAACTTTTCTTTTTACAAACCAACATAGAGATATTGCCGTAAGAAACTGATAATAATCAGGAGTGCCATAAGAGCCCTTGGCGACAGTTTTATCAAAAGCTTTTTTTACTCTGTTGGCAAGAGCCAAATAGGTTGATGTTTTGGGAAATTTCCCATCGACCTGTGTTCTTTCACGTACACTTTGCAAGTGTGGCGACATTTGCAAACCAGTGCGATAACCAGATGCGTGTGTAATACTGGCAATCAATGCTGCCACCGACCCCTTACCCGAAGTTCCAGTAATATGAACGACTTTTAATTTATCTTCTGGCTTGCCAAGCTGTGATAGAAGATATTTCATTCTTTCGGCATAGAGTTCTGTAATTTTAGCTTTCCTGTGTGAAAGTTTCGGAATGAATTTCGTCACTTCCTCGTATGATTCAAATTGTCCGTCTTTTTTCATTTTGTACTCCCGAACCCTCCTCTTGAGGATTTTTTAATTTGTTTTGATAGCTTTTTAAATTCTACTTTAGCAATCTTAAAAAACAACCCCTGAGCAATGCGGTCACCTTTTTTCACGATAACCGTTTTCTTACTTATATTATACAACTGTACCAATATTTCATCATCTGGGCCGTGATAATCATTGTCGATAATACCGATGCCATGAGGGATAATTAAACCTGTCTTCTTGGGTATACTCGACCGCGGCAGTATTCCCAAGGCGCATCCTTGCGGCACCTTAATAATTAGCCCTGTTGATATTAAAGCAAATTCTTTTGGTGCAATTTTTATTGATTTGCATGCCGCAATATCAAACCCGACAGCACCTCGGGTTTGATATTGCGGCACCTCGGCCCCGTCCACAGTTACTATTTGGGCTTTCACTTCTTTTTGTCCCCTAAATAATCCATCTTAATTCCAGCCTTCTTCGCTAGGGTCAAAACTCTTTTCGATGCCTCATAACGGCTCATATAAAATTCACCATAGACCACTCTAACAATACCTGAATTGATTAGAAGTTTAAAACAATCGTAACAAGGTGATGCTGATGTATAAAGCGTGGCGCCATCGATAGGTACGCCGTTTTTAGCAGCTTGGGCGATAGCATTTGCCTCGGCATGGACTGTCCGCACACAATGGCCTTCAACTAACTCATGCCCCGCATCATCACAGTGCGGCAACCCGCGCGGCGCGCCATTGTAACCAGTAGATAGGATTGCCTTGTCGCGGACAATTACCGCACCGATATGTTTTCTATCACACGTCGCGCGGGTTGCCGCATCTTTGGCTATCTGCATAAAATACTCATCCCAACTCGGCCTTGTATTAATTTTACTTTTCGCCATCTTTCTCCCTAATTTTTGCAAGAACTTCATCAACTTGTTTTTTTAAATCATCCAGCGAGCCATTATTATCAACCTTAAAATCTGCCATACTCATCACCACATCGATTTGCATATCGGTACTCCCACCAGACTTCATTTGCCTACGCTCGATTGATAACATCTGCTCGGGTGTTTCTGGATCGCCGGGGCGTTGCCTTTTTCTGAGTCTTTGCCAGCGTATTTCTGGTTTAGCGTCCACCGCAATTAAATAAAAATCCTTACGAGCATGTAATGCCTTAACTTCTCCGGGTTGCCTAATACTGCTAATAATAGTATCACCTTTAATTTTTTTAAGTGCCATTTTGGCTAAATAACCCTCGCCGCGCTCCCGGCGAATTAAATTACCATGTTTGGTTAAGTTTTCGGTTGAAATATCTTCACCCTTGGCTAAAACAATCTCCCGCAACATATCGGAAAGTGATATATGAGCGAAACCTTTTTTTTCTAACATCTCAGAAACCGTATCTTTGCCTGATGATAGTTTGCCTGCTATTCCAATTATCATTTTTTACCTCTGAAATATTTATTTTTTATATTTTATCCCGAGCGTAGCCGAGGGGGTTCCAAATTCATTATGGCACACTATCGATATTTTCTGCAAATAACGTAAAATAAAGATAACATTAAAGAGTGGTTAGATTCCTTTTCGGGTGACAATTTCGAGCTTTTCGGGTGCCCGCCATAGGCGGGATTAGGGTGCAAATATGAAACGCATTAAAAATAAAAAGGCTTATTTCAACTATAACCTCGGCGATAGGGTAGAGGCGGGGATTGTTTTGAGTGGCGATGAAATTAAATCCATTCGCTTGGGCAAGGTTTCCCTTATAGGCAGCTACGGCCGTATTTTGGTTGATAAAAGCGGAAATCCGGAATTATGGCTAGTTGGAGCTCACATCCCTTCTTCGGCAGGGGATCCGACTCGCTCGCGTAAACTCCTTGTCCATCACCATGAAATCAATAAACTCATTGGCCAAACAGCACAAAAAGGGTTGACTCTCGTGCCAACTAAAATCTATTTCAAAAAAGGACGAGCTAAAGTAGAAATAGCTGCCTCGCGCGGCCGCAAAACCCACGACAAACGCGAATTACTTAAAAAAAGAGACCTCGAACGAGAATCCCGAAAACCAATCTCTTGATGTCATTCTGAGCAATAGCGAAGAATCTATAATTTATATACTTCGTTATGAGTTTTGAGTTATAAACTATGAGTTATGATGGTTGTGATGGTGGAGCTGGTGGAGTTGGTGATGCTACAGGAGGAGGAGTTGACGGTGTAGATGGAGTTGATGATGAAGGAGGTACTACTGGCGGTGTTGATGAAGGTTGTGTTGGAGTTTGGCCAGTTGGTTGTGCGGCTGCTTGGGCACGCTTGCCTTTTTCCACCGCCGCTTTTATCTTGGTTATAACATCACCAGGCATCGTCTCGGATTTGATAATATAATCTTCCGCCCCTGCTTGCAGGCCACGCCTCTTGTTTTCCTCTTGGATCAAAGCCGTCAGTAGCAGTACAGGAATATTCTTTGTTTCTTCTGTAGATTTTAGAATCTCGAGTGTATTAAACCCGTTGACTTTGGGCATCATAATATCCAATAAAATCACATTGGGTAGATATTCCACTGCCTTTGCCGCTCCTTCCTCGCCATTTCCAGCTACAACAACTTCATAACCTTCGGCTCGGAGTCGCTCGGCATACATATCACATAACGTTTGGTCATCGTCGATAATTAGAACTCTCGTTTTCGGTTGAGTTTCTGGCATTTTTGCCTCCCGCTTCTCGCCTTGGGCGAGAAAGGTCCCACCGTAGTCCTTCGATTAGACTTAGGACGAAGGGGGACATAATTTTATTATTTATTGCCCTACCTGCCCGTCCGCCCGCCAGAACGATCATGTCGGGCTGGTAGTCCCGCTGATAGCGGGACGAAGGCGGGAGCGAGCCGAATGGGTAAAAAATTAATGACTACTTCATTTTATCTATCTCAATTATACCACAGATGTCAACATACAATTATTCTCACTAAATAATTACACGTGCAACTCTTACTAAATTTTATAGATATTCGTTAAAATTAGTATTAAGAATAAATTTCTCGTTATTTTTCAGGTTCTGGTTTGTCGTCGTGCATACCTGGTATCGATTCTGATTTGGGTTTATTGATTGTTTCGTATTCTATTCCTTCCTTGTGTTTCCCGTTTTTATCGATAATATCAAAACTTAATTTTTCTTTACCATTGTAATGAACATCTCCGATTGGCCAGATAAGATTATAATAAACTCCATATAAAAAATCCGGATCTCCAATTTTTGTACTGCCGGTGTAATAATAATGGCATTCTGCGTCTTTATTTTTTTTATCTTCGCAAAAGCTATATTTCAATGTAAGTGTTTTTAGTTCTTTTAATATTTGCTCGATACATTTTTTTATTTCTTTATCGTCACACTTTACAACAAAATCATTGCCTCTAATGGCAATTTGACCAATTCTATTATCCCATTTTCCGAGTGGATAAATGCCGATGGAATAATCTCTTAAATCAATACTTTTAGCCCTTCTATATTTTCCCATTTACTTGTTATTCTATAAGAAAAAAGGGCAGTAAACAAGTTAGTTCACTGCCCAATAATATCTTGAATGAATTTATGCAATTCGGGCATTTGTTTGGGGAATTTTGGTTCATAGAAGTAATAACTATACGCCTCAGCGAAAAGTTCTTCATCTTTAATGGCAATAGTATCTGAATTCCCCTCTCTTTTAACTATACTACTTCGCAGATCGCTCCACCTGGCGCGTTGCTCCTGATTAAGTAGATGTCTATAGATTATATGACCTATTTCATGCGCAACTGCTATTTGTAAACGATGATGGTTTACAAACCCTTTCTTGCCTTGGTTATATATCACAATCTCGGGTTTCCTATTTCTAACGTATCGAGACTGTGCTTCAATTTGCCCTCCAGTTTTTTCATTTATCATCACTTTAGGTGAGTATAAAACTCCAGCGATTCTACTGCGCGATACGTGATCTCCTGGTAATGCCCTGAGCAAATTCACGATCGTGATTTGATATTCTTCGGGCATCCCTTGTAGAAATAACATCGGTATATTCTCATAATCTTTTCCTCTTTTTCGTAACGCTTTAGCAGCTTCTACAAATTCAATGCCTTGCTTGCGCCATCTTTCTATCTCATTGATTAGTTCACTTTTTCGAGCCCGCAGATCCTTAATCTCTTGTAGAAATAATGCAATTTGAGCATTAATAGTTTCACAAGCATTTTGTGCCTCATGTCCCTGCAATGATAATGCCTTAGCTCCTGCACCGTCTCTTGCAAGATATGCATCTGACGCTTGGCTATAAAGATATCTAAATTGTTCCGCCAATGAGCCAGCTCGCTCCCTAAGTCCTTCGATTTCAGATATTATTCTTGAAATCTCATTCACTATTCTACCTATTTCAGGACTATTTTTACTTTTAATCTGTTCGTAACGATCAAAACACTCATTTGCTTTCTGTAAACATTCTCCGGCTTTAGCAGCTATTTCGCTCTGCAGAGACATAAACTCGCCCTCCTGTCTTGTAGTGTCAAAGTACTATGCTGCTATCAAGAATATCTTCTTTTATTGATTTGGTCAAGAATATTATAGTAATTATATTTCGATCTCAATCTATGACACTAAATAATAATTACTATATAATTAATATATGATCTCTAAAGATTTCTTAAAACAATTACAAAAACTTGATCTTCCGTCCAGCCAATATGCCATTTATGGCAGTGGGGTTTTGGCAATCCGAGACATCAGAAAAAACCGTGATCTTGATATTGTTGTTACCGACTCGCTTTATAAAAAATTACGGGAAAAATATCCCGAAGTAAAAGAGGGTAATATTAAAATCAGCGATGAAATTGAAGTTTGGTCTGGCAAAGAATCTCGTATTGATAATCCCGAACAAGTTATTGCACGAGCGGAAACTATCAAAGGGCTAAAGTATATTACTCTTGATGATTTGATTGTCTGGAAAAAGAAAATGTCCCGCCCCAAAGATTTAAAAGATATCAAATTAATTATGAATTATCTAGGAACACACAAAAATGAAACATGAGAAAAAAGTTCATCCACCATACTTTCAATACATATTAGACGGAAAAAAGACCTTCGAATTACGTCTTGCTGATTGGGATTGCAAAGAAGGCGATAATCTAATTCTACACGAATGGGATCCAAGGACTAAAAAATATACGGGACGTAAATTAGAAAAGAAAATAATATACGTCATTAAAACAAAAGATATCAATTTTTGGTCCCAAAAGGAAATCGATAAATATGGCTATCAAATAATTTCATTCAAATGAATATGCAAACAATATTCCCTAAAAAATTAAAACCTGGCGACACCATCCGTATCATTGCTCCATCACAATCAATGGCCATTATTAGTCAACAAACACAAAAATTTGCCAATCGGATACTCAAAAATTTTGGTTTCAAAGTCACATTTGGAAAACATGTTAACGAAACCGACAAAATGCAGTCGTCCAGCGTCAAATCGCGACTCGATGATTTACATGAAGCTTTTGCAGATCCCACTGTCAAAGGTATTTTCACAGCAATTGGAGGTTATAACTGTAATCAACTATTAGATTATATCAATTGGGATATTATTAATAAGAATCCTAAAATATTCTGCGGCTATTCAGACATCACTGCTTTAAATAATGCAATTTTTACAAAAACTGGTCTTACAACATACTCCGGTCCGCATTATTCGACGTTCGGCCGCAAACACGATAACAAATATACTGAAGAATATTTTAGAAACTGTTTAATGACGGACTCACCATACGAAATCAAAGCGAGCAAGCGTTGGGATGATAGAAAATGGTATATCGATCAAGAAGACCGCACGTCATATACAAATAAGGGCCCCGTAGTAATAAATAAAGGGCAAGCAGAGGGTACAATCATTGGCGACAATCTCGGCACTTTGGGGTTGTTAAAAGGCACAGAATATTTTCCAGATCTAACTCACTCAATTCTCTTCTTAGAAGACTGTGATTCTTCAGCTCATCCGGTTGAATTTGATAGAAACTTACAAGCTTTAATCCAACAGCCTAATTTTGATAAAGTTCGTTGCATTGTCATCGGCCGTTTCGAAAAGGCCGCCAAAATGTCTAAAGAGATGCTAACTTACATTATAAAAACTAAAAAAGAGCTAACTAAGATTCCGGTTATTGCCAACGTTGACTTTGGCCATACAGACCCCAAAATTACTTTCCCGATCGGCGGGGCAGTTTCGATTGTTGCAGAAGATAATAATACTCGAATCACAATTACTAAACACTAATACCCTTTATTAACAGCGCCAACTCTACTATCTTATCCAATAGTTCTTCGAAATTCATGCCGGCGAGTTTGGCACTTTTGGGACACAAGCTCATAGGCGCTAATCCAGGAATGGTATTGATCTCTAAAAAATATATTTTATTACTTTTAGATAACATAAAATCCGAGCGGGTGAGTCCTCTACAATTTAGAGCTTTATGAACAGTAATTGATTGCTTCTTTATTGTATTGATGATATTTTGTGGCAAATCTCTCGGTTCTTTTTCTTGGGTTGATGATAATTTGTATTTTGCATTATAATCAAAAAACTTCTGGCTGCTTTTAATTTCCAAAACAGGCAATGCCTTACACAAATTCTCAGAATTCCCCAATACAGGACAAGTTAATTCACGACCGTTTATATACTCTTGCACAAGGATTTTATCATCCTCTGCAAAAGCCTCTCCAGTTGCTTTTTGCAGGTTTTTTCGAGTATCAACAATATTTGTTGCAACACTCGAGCCAGAACTGTTGGGTTTTACTACGCAAGGATAGTTAATAGTTCTTTCGATTTCTTGATAGTCTATACTATCGCTTTTATCTAAAATGATTGTTTTTGGAACATTAATCCCACTCTTACGAGCGATGATATTTGTTGCCCATTTATCAATCGCGATCCTGCTGGCTTTAGCGCCAGAAAAAGTATATGGAATTTTTGCCTTATCCAAAAACGCTTGGATGCGGCCATCTTCTCCATCGCGCCCATGCAACGCAATAAAAACCAAATCAAAACCCTTTAGATACTTCTTGACTTGATAAACTTTATGAACGTTATGAACTTGATGAACTTCGGCTGTTTTCCATTCCCCTTTTTTATCAATCTCAACTAAAAGCGGCTCGTATTTCCTCCGCGGAATATTTTCAAAAACATTTATCCCCGACATCAAAGAAATTTCCCTCTCACTCCCCACCCCACCACACAACACCAATATCTTTTTCATTTCATTTTTTACATACCATTTAGCAAATTTCTCTTCGGCATCTCCCCGAATTTCGAAGGGTTGATTATATTCTTTATTCCTTATCTTGACCAATCATTAATTCCTGCCTGTCTTAACTGCATCACCTCGTAGGTGAGAATACCGATCTATATAGATACTATATATGTTCTTTTAGATATCTTTCGATATATTCCTGTAGTGTTTTAAAACTAGAATTTTTATTCGCTTTTTTATCAGCAACATATATCGCTAACTTTCTTAGTTCACCTTGACGATCCTGCACTAATTGGTAATTATTATAATGTAAAAAATATAGAAGCGTCACGAAAGCTAACCTCTTATTTCCATTCGAATAATAATGTCCCTCAATTATTGCTACAAATAAATATGCTGCTTTCTTATAAAAAGTCGGATAATATTTATTATCTCTACAAAAATCTAATACTTTCTTCAAGCCGCTAGAATCTTCTTTCGTGTAATTAGGTAACGGATCACTTGGATTCTGATTGTAATGTCTTTCGAGTACCCCAAATAATAGAATTAAATAATCCTTATAGCTTAAATATTTAATTTCGTGCGAGTTCGCTGATGTCTTTACCATATTCGTCAAAAATTTGATCAATTACCTTCGACATCTCTTTGTATTTTTTAGGATTTGACTCCACAGCTTCACGCGCCTCATTAGGGAGACGCTTGTAAATCATTTCGTCTAATTTCTTTCCAGACAATTTATTTGCAGGCACGTTATTTTTCATGATCTAATATTATACTTAAATATTCACTTACCGTCAATTTCATAATACCATTATATAGATCTTTTTGTATACCATTTAGCAAATTTCTCTTCGGCATCTCCCCAAATTTCTTAAATAACGATTGTTTATAATTTTTACACCTTACTAGAGGTATAATATAAATTGGATTATATATATGAAGTATAAGATTTATTATTTTTCGAATTCACGAGGAGATGAAATTGTTGCTAACTTTATAAGCTCATTAGATGTTTCGACTAGAGCAAGAACAATGAGACTTATTGACCTACTTGAAGTATATGGCAATCGGCTTGGTCTCCCGTATTCAAAAAAGATTACACGTCAACTCTACGAGCTTAGAGCAAGAGGCAAGAATCACATTCGAATAATATACTCATTTATAGGCAACGATATATTTTTATTGCATGGTTTTAAAAAGAAGACATCAAAAATTCCCAAAAAAGAATTGGAACTTGCACAGAAAAGATATAAATACATAGTTGACAGACAATAACATATATGTTATATTTTAGATATGAATAAAATTAGATTTTTAACTCATTCCCGAGTTCTAAAAAAACAACTCGAGGATCAGAAATTCAATAGAGCATATAAAGAGCTGGATCCGGAATATAAACTAATCCGGGCGCTTATCGATGCAAGATTAAGTGGGAAGTACTCACAGGCGGATATTGCTAAAAAAGTCGGTATGCAGCAATCAGCAATCGCACGGATTGAATCCGGTGCTATTTCACCAACTCTTCAGACATTTACGCGTATCGCTAACGCTATCGGCAAAGATATCTCGTTAGTATAACCATCCATAAATTCGGCATTATCCACGCTTGCCGTCCGCCCGCCTGAACGATACAGTCGGGCAGGTAGCTTGAGCGAAGGATGGTCAATCCGCGTGTAATTCTTTCAACTTTATGAACCTGAAGAACTTTATAAACCATTTCACACCTTCCCCACTGGGCCGCCGCCCATGCGCTCTTGACATTTATTTTTTTTGTGTCATGCTTTATGCCAAGGTGGTGTTCATTGAAAGGCTTGGGGAATGCTGCTTAGCGGCATGCTGGCATGATAGATTAGGAGGTGTAAACAAATTATGCATCGGACCTTACGCTTCAACGCTCTAATCGCACTGCTTTTCGTGTGCGTGCTATCCACCATCGCTGGACAGTACGTTGCGAATAGCCACAACACCACAATGCCCCTTCAGCCTCTCTCCGATAACGAACTGTCAGCCATCTCCGGCGGACACGGACAATACATCACAACGATCATCGTTGTGCCCGGCTGGAAGTGGCTGGCCTGGGTCTTTGCCCGGATCGTCAAGGCGACCCACCGACCATCCCACATTCACGATAGAGGCAACTCTCTCGTGATCGACTGGAACCCATAGCCCCACACACTGGCGGTGCATCGACCGGCTAAATGCCTAAATCGATGCACCGCCCCGTAATACCAAGGGAGGTATGAAGAAATTGATACAGCATATGCCAAGGAAGATCCGGCTTGTCATATTGATCTTCTCGTTTATAATTCTTTCCCTTATAACTACTTGCGTGTATAAGCAAAAGATAATTAAGCACTACGGCTTGGAATATAAGCAATACCTGGTTTTTCAAAGCAGTGAAAACACATGTGGTCCAGCAGCATTGGCAACTCTGTTAAAGATCTACGGGGACGATGTTTCAGAGTCCAGAATATTAAATGAGTGCAACGGATCTCCTAATACCGAAGTGTCATTAGCACAGTTAAAAATAGCTAGCGAAATTCACAATTTCACGTTCAAGGCATACCACTGTAATGTATCTACTCTTCCTATATTAATCAGGGAGAATCATTACGTTTTGATTTACCTGATAAATCCTGATCATTTTATGTGTACATTAGGAAAAGAGGGTCCATATATAGTTCTTTTCGATCCCAACCACGGTATTACAACGACAACTCTTAATAACCTTAATAAAAGATGGGGAAATGTCGTTTGTATAATCAATCCCCAACCTAAACACAGAGAGCAGTAATTGATAGGATTACTGCTCTTTATAAAACAACTACTTTTTTATCATTTTCTGAATTAGACCAAATATAATAAACAAAATGCAATATAGTACGGCAATCACTATAAATCCATACCAATTAAAGCTTCCCATATTCGTATTTATACTAAATATGTTTTTACTGGTTGGATATATAGTTTCAATTATCACTACAGACAAAGTGGCAGTTAAAACAGCAGTTATTATACCGCCAATTAGCCAAACTATTATGTATTTCATTTTTAACTCCTAACCCGAAGATAATAAAAATCTCATAACTTGTCAATACCAACTTTCTACTACGTTTCTCTATGACCTTAGACCTATCCGTGTTAATCCGCGTGTAATTCTTTCAACTTTATGAACCTGATAAACCTGAAGAACTTTATAAACTATTTCACACCTTCCCCACTGGGCCGCCGCCCATGCGGGCGAGGCCTTTCATGTTCTTTTGCGCCGGAACTTGCGAGTCCATTTGTTGAGCTCAATAATATAAAGAATAAATAACCGCGAAATCCCGCCGTAGTCCCGATCTTGATCGTGGACGAAGGAGGATTTTATATTTTGTTGATAAGAAGCTAGCGGCAAGCTAAAGAAAAACGTCGACCCTTTGCCAACCCTCGCCGATTCCACCCAAATTTCATCGAGTTCATTGACAGTTAAACCATAAATTGATAATATGCGGCTAGCTGATATCCATTAGCAAAAGCACGTTGACAACCTGTCTAACGAAAGGAGAGGGGACATATGAACATGGGAGACTGTGCGTTCATTATACCGGCGAAGTATCCTCGGCCACAGTACTCAAAGACAAGACTGATACCCGACATCGGCGATGTCGCGGCAAGCCGCCTTTCGGAGTGCTTTCTGGTCGACTCTGTAAGACGCTTTACCGAGGAGTCCAAGCTAAGGGTCGTCATTGTCGGCTCTGACATTGATACCGAGGAGGAGTTCTCCGACCTACTCGGGAGGCACCACTTGCTACAAGACCGCGTCGAGATCCTCATCCCTAAGTGCGGATCAATGATCGATGACATGATCTTCGCATACGAGAACATCCTTTCCTTGTGCGAACGAGCGGTAATGTCCGCCTCAGACATCCCCTACTTGTCCGTGAGGATGGTCGAGAGAATTATCGGTTACCTCGATCACTACGACCTTGTCTTCCATCCCAATGTTGACAATGTCGCTACACCACACGGAATGAAGCGTCCTCTCGACATCTTCCGCGGTACACCCTCAACGCTCCTGGAATTGTGGTATGCTCGCATAAAAGAACTGGGCATATTCTACAAGATCCTCGAGCCTCTCTTCGATATCGACCGGATGGGAGACTTGATTGCCTTCTACCACTGGCAACTCTTCCTTGAGGATTCCGGAGATGTCGAATGCCTCTGCCCAGAAACGATGCACTTCTTAAAGTCCTTCATGGACTGACACCGCCCAGGGGCCGTTCTACTTGCAACGGCCTCTTCGCTTCACTAAAAAATATGAAGCAACCGAAACGAAATCCGAAAGCTCCCCTTTGTCAATAAGCGTTTCAATTTTATTTGTGTCAACTAACTCAACTCTCTCTACTTCAATACCATCTGTTTCTTCATTCTGTGACACATGGCTAACACCATGAACCCCAAAAATATGTCCGATACTTTTTATAAAAGGCGGTGAGAGAAATAGCTTCCCTACATACTCTAACTTACCACCAGAAAAACCGGTCTCCTCAGAGAGTTCTTTTCTAGCAGTTTCTTGTGGAGACTCATTTTTATCGATAAATCCCATGGGAAAATTTAAAATTGATTTTTCGATACCGTGTCGATACTGTTTTGCTAAAATAAATTTACCATCTTTAGTTTGTGGAACTATTACAATAAAATCAGGTCTCTCGACAATATAAAAATCATTAATAATTTCCTCGGTAGGAGTCTTATATTTGTCTTTTCTCAACGATAACCAAGGCGATCGAAGAACATACTGCTGAGATAGTTTTTTCCACTGTTTCATGCTTCAAATGATACCATATTATTTCTCATCCGCACCACTTTCCTTGTGAACTATTAATCAGAGTGTAATTCTTTCAACTTTATGAACCTGAAGAACTTTATAAACCATTTCACACCTTCCCCACTGGGCCGCCGCCCATGCGGGCGAGGCCTTTCATGTTCTTTTGCGCTGGCACTGCTGAGTCCATTTGTTTTATATTTTGTTGATAAGAAGCTAGTGGCAAGCTAAAGAAAAACGTCGAGCCTTTGCCAACCCCAGCCGATTCCACCCAAATCTTGCCATGATGCATTTCGATTAAAGCTCGTGAAATATATAGACCTAACCCCTCATTTATTTTAGTAAATCACGATAACACATTGGATCACATCCGTAAATATTTTTAGTTGCTTCGTATGCCCTTTTTCTACAACCTCCACAATACTGCAAAAATTCACACGAAGCGCATGGCTCAAGCAACTTTCTTCTTGAGCGTAATTTATTAAATAATTTTGAATTATTCCAAATATTTACGAGACTATCTTTGTATATATTTCCAGCACTTAAGCGAAAAAATGGGCATGGATAAACATCACCATCCGGTGCAACTACACATGCCGCTATTCCAGCCGTGCATCCTCCTTTTATTTTATCGAATCGACTCCTTTTATTATCATCAAAAACCGAAACAAGAGGGCTAGTATACCTTAATATTAACTTCCTCTTGTACATCTCAAATAGTTTTTTTTCAACATTAAAAAACTCGTTCCTTGTAAGCAAGTATTTAGTATCCACATTCCCCGTTGGTATGCAAAGATTGAAACCAATTGGAATATTTTTATCGTTTGCCATTTTGACCATCTTATCGATATATTTATAATTTCTTTTGTGCACTGTAGCAAATAAATAACTATCAATACCCCGTTTTTTCAGTTTTTGTGCAAGTTGAAGATTATTTTTTCCCCCAATTCTCACATCATCAGCTAGATCAAAACTAAGATGCACCAAATCGAAGTTAGTTATCATATTTATCACGTCACCCTGCATTAATGTACCATTTGATTGTAGAATCAAGCGAAAGGTTCGATCATTCCGTTTAGCAAACTGGTTAAATTTTATAAAATCTGGATGTAATAATGCTTCTCCTCCAGAAATAATCAACGTCCAAACTTTATTCTCGTTAGCAAATTTAAAAAATTCGACCATCCTATCGAAAGGCATATCTATAGGATCAAATCGCCTATTATAGCAATGTTTGCAGTTAAGGTTGCATCGAGTTGTTACTTCCAGCTCTAATATATGCATTCCCAAGTTTACATCTAAGGTCCTTTTGGTAAATTTTCTTTCCGGGTTCATATTTCCTCCAAGCTAGACAACCACCAACACATTTTTTGTTTTTTATACATGTTCGACATCTTCTCGGTAGTATACTGTTAGTTACTATTTTTCTAAATTTCATAAAACCCTTACCGTTCAACCAAATATCTCGTGCATCTCCTGTCAGAATGTTTCCACAATAATAATCGTCATTTTGAAAATATCTACAAGGAAATACGTCACCTTTAAAGTCAACAACTATCTTATATTTACCACCAGCGCAATTCGGTAGAGGAATTTGTTGATATGGAACATCATCACAAATGATACTTTGCAAACCATGCCTTAATTTTCTTCTGTGCGTAGGAATCTTATTAATAAAACTAATATATTTCTCAAACACACTATTAATAAACTGGACATGATCATCACTTTTCTGATTTATTTGCATATTAAACGCGTGATAAATGAGTTTTTCGTCTTTAAAATAGTTATATATTTCTTGTAAATTATCTATATTCACCGGTGTAACAACAGTATTTATCCCTAAGCCAACATTCCCTATTTTCCTAACTCCATTAAAATTATTTATTGCAATCTTAAATGCGCCAACCTTGCCAGTAGCCAAATCATGACTCTCTCTTATATCATGTATGGAAAAAATAAGTTCATCAACATCCGCCAACATCTCAGCGGACATACTTATTTGTCCATTCGTATTTACTACAATTTTTTTAACCCCTTTGCTTTTTGCATAACCGAATAGATTTTGTGAGTTGTTGTACAAAAATATCTCACCACCGCTGAAATTTAATTCTTCTATTCCTATATCGATCAGTTTATCAACGATTTTCATCCAATCGTTAATAGATAAATCTTTATATTTAATATTCGGTTGACAAGATCGAAAACAAAAAAAACATTGCTGGTTGCAATTTTTTGTTAATTCAATCTGCGCCATGATAGGCCGGCTTATGGCCAATTCGAAAAGTTCTTTATATGTAAAATCGCATATCTTTATCATACCAATATTTTTTTATCATATAGATACTCTATAAAGTCCTTAGGTATATCTTTTTGAGCATCAACCCTTAATTTTAGTATATTTTCCACAAGTCGGCGACTACGTCCCTTAAAAAAATAAAAATTAAAATAACAATAAACAACAAGGCATTTTTTATTCTGAGCCCATGATAAACACTTATTAACCTTGTACGCACCAACGAAACGACTAGTCGCCATTAATCAGACACCCGTTTTCTTCTATTTCCTCGACCGTCATCTTCCAGTCAATATCGTTTACTATTTTTTCTTCATCTTGCATATATACTCCTGATGTTGATATTATCGGAAATACTGTTTTTGTCAAATTTTTCAATAATAAAACCCAGCCAAATGAAAGGCTGGGTTGTTATTTCTTTTGCGCAGTGAAATAAAGCCTACTAGATCGAGTTATTCCGTCTTCATACTTTTTTTCTTCACTATTGACATCAAGAAGAAGATATCCTGTCTTTTCAAGCAAGGGCACAATGTCATCGACATTGTATCCTCGTTCCATGTGTCTTTCAACACTTACCGCCCGTGTAGCTTTATCGATTAGTTTTATATCGAGTGTCCAAAACCTATCGTTGCCACCGAACACAAATTCTACCTCGGTATCTCCTACCCGAAAATTTCTCGGGCTATTTCTTTGTGATGCTTCAACATGTTCTCTTGTGTTCATATCGAATAAGAATATTGCACCGGGTCTGATATTTGCACCGATTGAACCAAACGCTCGAGTCATGTCTTTATCCGTTAATAGGTAATTTAAGGAGTCATAGAATGAAACTGCAAAATCTGCTCGAGTGCCATTTGACAATTGAAACTGCCTAATATCACCATGTATGAAAGTTGCCTGCGGGAGCTTTTTGCGAGCAATTGTAAGCATCGACTTAGAGTTATCAATACCGACAACCGTCCCGAAACCTGCATCAAGTAGAAAGTAAGTGATATTGCCAGTACCACAGGCTATATCAATGGCCACGTCTTTTGCTACACCATACCTTGAGATAGCTTCTTTTATTAAACCGCCCCATCTATTATACTTCCCTTGGCTCATAAGCTGATCGTAAATCATCGCAAAATCTGAGTAGTTATCGCCCATCCCGCACCTCCCCTTGATAACGTCTTGAGAAACGACAGAATCCGCCACATATTATTTTGTCAGACATGTGATATTCACAGTCGCGACATTTTGGGTGTCTGTCGAGCTTTTTTTTTGTTTCATTTTCGAGCATCTCAACTAATGTCTCCTGGTTATAAGATAAAATACTATCACAACGAGAAGATCTGTCCATTACACACGGATATAATCTGCCGTTTGCGTTAATCGATATCCTCTTGCGTATACCACATCCGTACCAAATAGCCTCGGGAATTTCGTTTCTAGTACTCAAGAAGCCATTTCTAACATTAGGATTGCCAATATACATTGGAAGGTACCGGCTCAAGTCGGATGCGCTAATGTTCTTTCTAGCTGCGTTCCCTGTGTTAATAACTGGTCTTAGGTGTAGTGTAGTCTTAAAACGGGCAGCGACCTCGATCATTTCAGGAACTGCAGAAATGTTTCCACTATGTATTGTCGCGATCAGATACAACTTGATACCATTATCAGCTACCCTGATCATACCTTTCATCATCTTCTCATACAATCCCGGTCTCTGGCGGATAGAATTATGCAACTCACCAACTCCATCAAGGCTTATAGCTAAACCTAGGCCAGTCTGTAGTTTTGAAGAAAGTCTATTATTGATATCCGCAAGAAACTCGCCATTAGTTACAACATAATAAAGACAACCGATATCATCAATATAACCCAAAATCTCTGCGAGATCCTCCCTAAGTAGCGGTTCTCCACCAGTAACCTCGAAAAGCGTTATACCAAGGGTTCGTAACTTCATAATTCTCTGCAAGACATCAGATAGTGGTGGGGTGTACCCGTCTAGGTCTTGAATATGGTAGCACGTTAGACATCTACAATTACATGCCGATGTTACATCAAGTAATGCTTGTGTAGGCAATCCGGATATCTCGACTTTTACTATCCGTTCTCTACCCGGAGAATACTGCTTTGTTGAAATCACATTGTTGGCTTCTAGTATGCTATACGTATCTTCTGGCATTGTATTGATTCGTAACGTTCCTTTCTTCAATTCGGTAGCAAGTTCACTATCTACCTGTATAAACGCAGAATAAAGTGATGGTGGTGTAATAACCACACCATTTGGCTCCGTCCGAACCACACAGTCAGGGTTCACATAAAGTGGCTCTGTAAGATTAATTATTCGTTCTTCTATCTTTCTGATTTTAACAATGCACGGAACGCCCAGATGATGCAATAGCCTAGCGTTCAACCACACCACTCCTTTCTGGTCTCGAGAGTGCTTTACTAATACCCACCAATTCATTGTAGGATGAAGATGAGGCGATATCGATAGCATTAAACAGACAACGCGCTTCTTCACGAGAAAACACTCCGAAACGGAGTCTCTCACTTATATAATCTATGATAAGCGGCACACAAGTAGCAATTTCCGTATAATTAGTTTGGGGAGACTCCCTGAACATATCTGATAGTATCGCACCAGGCACAAGACAATCAGTATCATATCCACCACAGCAAGGATGTACCCACGGAATTTGTTTTTCCTCAACAATTCTACTAACTGCTCTCTTACTTATTCCGTATGCCGCACCACCCCTAATCACAGTTATTCCGCTTTGCTTTTGCCAAAAGATAGAATATTCTCCATCAATATCTTTCTTCGGAGTATCGCCCCCAGTGATTAATTCTTTATATTCCATTTCCACGAGCACTCTCTTATAAACGTCATCTACCATAGTGTTACATACCTTGCCACAAGGAATAATACCCAACTGAAAACACTGAAGGTATACCTGAACCATTGACATTGGTTCGCCGACACATTCCTGCACTACAAGCTGGTCTTGAATATCGTTACCCGACTCAATCATTCGGTGATTTGCTCCTATGCCAAGCCATTTTATCACTGAATTAACGTTAGTAATCGCTACCGAACCCTTCACACCTGTATCGATTGTGAAAGTATCGAGATGAATATTTCGGTCACTACACTCCTCGGCTAGCATTAATAGCACTACTGTGCTATCCAAACCACCTGAATACGCAAAAACGACTCGCGAATGATCACGTAGATATCTATCAAACTCTATTCTCAAATGGTCAGATAACTCCCGTGGCATAATTTCTGCTAATTCAACACATGATTGACAAATTGCCCCAATCGACTCGTTATTGTTCTCGCCTTGACATAGACTGGCAAAACAACTATCGCAAACAGCCGTACTGCCGTTGATCAGCATCGCTGCCACTTCCTTTCAAGGTGCATCCCCGCTCAGCTAAACAATAAGACTCTACCCTGTTAATGTCAATATCTTATTTGCCCAAGCCGCCCTGTATAATTCAAATAGGGCGGCTTTCGAATTGTTGAATCCATTCTAATTCATGCCAAAGATTCAGTTCATCAGAATACGGAAGATTTTCGCCTGGTAAGGGATTTAGATAAAACACCTCTATTTTCTTTTTTTGCGCACGATTTATTCCTATTGCGAATGCCATTTCAGCAAAAACGCCCGCACCGATATAACCCTTTATACTCTTTTTTTCAAGATTAAGAGCAATAATTGCATCAGCTTGAGTAATTGCTTTATAATGTTCGGAAAACTCCTTTTTGTAACCACTTAAAAGATCATCTTTAATTTTAGTCGGATATTTTATAACTATATATCCCCATTTTTCAAACTTATTTTTCCATTCAACAATTTCTTTTTCAAACGACGCGCTTGCGCAAATAACTATTTTTTTCATAAGAATTCCTTATCAATTATAGTTTATAAAAAATAATCGCTTATCGCTCACACTTTTCCCACTGGGCCGCCGCCCATGCGTGCCAGGCCTTTCATGTTCTTTTGCGCTGGCACTTGCGAGTCCATTTGTTTTATATTTTGTTGATAGGAAGCCAGCGGCAAGCTAAAGAAAAACGTCGACCCTTTGCCAACTCCAGCACTTTCCACCCAAATCTTGCCATGGTGCATTTCGATAAGCGCTTTCGAAACGTAAAGTCCCAGCCCCGTGCCAGGGGTTTCCTGTGTCGACCAATCCCCAACCCGCGAAAACTTTTGGAAAAGCTTGCCAATATCCTCATAGGCAATACCAACGCCAGTATCTTGTATCGCTATCACAATTTGTTGCTCGCCAACCATTTGCGTGTAAGCAGAATTAACAATGCGTTGCAGCGCCCCTTGCCCAAAGCGCCCTTTGTCAATTACTGTATGAGCCATAGCGTGCCATCTTTGCTCCACCGTTTGGGTTGGCCACAGCTGCGCCGATAGTACCACCTGCCCACCGGCTTTGTTATATTTTATACCGTTGCCGGAAAGATTAACCAACACTTCTTTAATTTTATCAGCATCGCCAAAAGTGTTGATGTAATTTGGATCTAGCCGAGAGACGAACGAAAGTTTCACCTGTTTTTCCGCCGCCTTAAATTTCAGTTCATCTACTGTCTGCTGCATCAGCTCCACAACATTAACCACTTTCTTTTCTACCAAGAGCCGGCCTTCTTCGATGCGCGAGACATTAAGTAAATCAGCGACCAACCGCGCCAAGCGTTTGCTCGAGCGATAGACACTCGTGATATATTTATTAGCTTTCGGATCATCGATACGCACCAAATGCTCATCGACAATCATCGATAAATATCCCTCGATGGCCGATATCGGCGTCAAAAGTTCATGGCTTGCCATACTGACAAACTCCGTCTTCATCGCATCCACTTCTCTCAGCCGATTATTCGCATATCGTAAATTATTACTAATTACCTCAATGCGTTTTCTATATACTACTTCTCTCTTTAATGTCTGAATTAACAGATATCCAAAATACAATATCAACACAAAAAATAACAATCTCATGACTAGTATAGAAGTTGATGTTGATGTAAAGATTTGAATTACCTGGATTATAAGTAATAGACCAAATGCTAATTCGGCCGCTAGTGCTTTAGTATTTAATATCCCTTGGCTGAAGATCGCATAAGCAGTAATTAATCCCCACAATATAATTCCCACGTATCCTAACCTAGTAATTAGTGGGATATTGGGATATAGAATCGGTAATAATGTATTTGTAACAATCGGAATTATAATTAATATGCAAATGCCAATAAAAGATGTTATTAATTGTTTTTTAGCATTTCCTGTAAGTTTCTTAAATTTCAATATTTGTATTAGCAATCCAGCACAGACTAATATCCCAATTAATAGGAAATATGGTATTATCATTTTTCCATATAGAACTTCGTAACCACTTGAGATATATTTCACGCCATATACAACCCAGTTAGATACAAATACTATTACTGAAAATGCGATTATCAATGCAATTATAAAAACTTGTAACGATCGTTTAAGATTATAAATTGGTTTAGGAAAATACCAACAAAAGAGCGCGAAGATATAACACGAAGGTAATGATAATGCAAAATCAAGTTTACTAAACAGAAGTGCTATGGAATTATCCTTCCAAACATCAACAAGAAAATTAACCGACAGCCACATACATCCAATTAAAGTTACTAAAAAAAATATTCTATTAACCGTATTTTTTTTATCCGCAGCGATAACAGTTATACCTAGAGATATAAATAAAGCTAAACCGATAATAAATGAAATTTGTTGTAACATATAATCGTAATTATTGTATCAACAAAAGGGGCTGCTTAAAAGCAGCCCCCGGGTTGGAGTTCTTAGGTGTCCCATGCGATCAACACCCCGTAATCCCTGCTCTCTGCGTCAGGGAAGTATCCTGGCAGAGGGCAAACGATCCGGAAGCCGTTTCGCATATAGAAACGTAGTTCTGGATCTCGGCATTTCTTCCCATCATTCTCAAGATCAAGATACTCCTCGATTGTACCGCTAAAGCGGTGAAATCTTGGAATACGAGATCCGAGAACAAGCCGTTTGAGACCCATTTCGACAGTTGCCTTCTTTGCCATTGCGACTAGTAGAGGACCTACGCGCCACTCACTCCGAGGTACTACACTCAACGACACACCATAGAGTGTATCTCCGAATGGGTTGTGATTCCTGATGAACCCGTTGTCGGTCGCCTGCTCCCAGGTGGCAATCGGGCACTTCAGGTCGTAGTTGAGAATCTCAGTTACACCGTTTGCTACTGGATGTCCCTGATACTCAACTAGTCTCAGACCCTCAGGAAAGGTCGTGATCTGGGACTCGAAGTGCTCCCTCTTGAAGGCCTGATCTTCCGCCCATGCGCGGTTTTCGACATACAACAACTTGTCGATATCCGCGATAGTTGGGATTCTAACCGTGAATCTCCCGACCCTTTGAATCTCGGGTTGCTGATTTGTGATCACACCCATCGAGTACCCTCCTTCCTCTGCCGTAGAGTAACCAGCCGATGGCTATGCCGATGTCGGCTGGGATGTTGATGGCGCAAAGCGCCACGATTGGCCATTCGTGAATGACCACGCCGTACCACAGCCACGCCAGTTCGTTGTACAGAAGAGCGATGACCAGCAGTAGCGCGAAGTCCTTCGCGCTCTTGGTCTGGAAGACCTTGAACATCTGGACGTAGACACCGGCCGTAATGATAAGGCCGGCGACCAGACAGTTGATCCGTACGAAATTGTCCATCCTCACCGACCTCCTTTTCCTAAGCGGTATTCTCGTGGGGTGTTTCGACTTGTAGGTCCGGATCAGTCTCCGGATGCAGAACATGCATCGCGGCCGCTGTTGCTGCTCTTTCTCGCTCGAGCGCTTCTTCGATCTGACCCAAGGTCGCCTTTTCACCTTGGATGATGAAGCGCCTTGCGGCTTGATCGCCAGCAAGTTCGATCTCAGCTTCTTCCTTCTCCCGCTGAGCTCGTAGACGCTCTGCCAGTTCCGCTTCGCGTTCTTGCGCTGTCGGCTCATCCCAGAGCTTCTGAAAGAGTTCCTTGGCCTGTTTATACTCATCCAGAATCTCCTGATCGTCAGGAGTCTGGGCAAGAGCATCCTCGAGTCGCAGGATCATTTGCGCAACCTGCTCAAGAGCATCCTTGCGTCTCTCTGGCAAACGATTATGCAAGGCTCGCCATCGAGCCAGACCGATAACTCCGTGGAGGTAAAGGAAAGCGACTTCTGCGATGGCCGGCAAGCTAATAGATATTGCCATCGCTAAGAGCATCGCTTGCCATCCTATTCTCCATACGCCGGCTACCAGCATGCCACCGACGAGCAGATAGCTGAAAAAGCCACAAACAATCATGCTGTTCTTCCGAATCGGAGATGCGTCGACGTGACGCTTCAGCAACTTCGTTGTCGCTCTGTGGGGCATCTTACCCATCGTATTCTCACTCCTCATGTGTTTCTTGTAAAAGTTCGCACCGCGTAGGCGGTGTATGTGGTGTCGTTGCGCGCACCTGGGTGGCGTTTTCTCTACGCCACCTCAGTTGCGTACAATTTACTTCTTGTCCCAGCCCTGCTCTTCATAAACCGCAGCTACCAAAGCACAAACTGGTTTATCTTCACAACGCTTACCGACAACATGATAATGAATTTCACCGAAACCATTTTCACGATATTTAATCATATCTGTTAAGCTTTCACGAATCAGGCGCACAACCTCCGCTTGCTGTGACCCATGATGCTCTACAAAAAGTCCAAAACCTTCCTTATTCTGCACCCAACCTATACCTGCCCAAGCCTCACGACCTCTTTCACTTTCTCTTTTATCTGATAATACAACGTAAAGTCGTTTGCCATCTCCTTTATTTTTCGTTTTTAATGCTTCATCTTCGATAACTTTACTGCCGGAAGGGATAACCGAAGAGAGTTTGATAAGGTTGAAGTTGGCAATTCCAGCATTCCAAAGTGCCTCATCAAATGCTGATAGCGTAGTCTCTCCATCACCTATACCTGAAGTAATATTGATACTTAAATTGTCTTTCATTTTCCCTCTTCTCATTATTATTTTTACAAATATGCTACTTTTTCATTTTCAAAATCACATTAAATTATAGCACAAATACCCTCAAAAGTCAAGGGTTTTTAGGCCTAATAAACACTAAAAATCACTTAATCGTTACTGATTATATTATTAACCTGATTAATTTCGGTATTTTCTATTTATCATAATTAACGAAAACGGCAGGGTGGCCTGAAGGCCACCCTGCCGCGTGACGAGATATGAAGCTACCAACTGAAGGACGCCCAGAGCATCACCATACTGCTCCGGCCGAAATGCTTGTCGGCCAGGGTCGTATTGGTAAATGCCCAGGTGACCCCGGCGTACAGGTCGTAGTCACGACCGTACGTCAGCGAAACCGAGTTGGTACTCAACCCGGTTATCCAGCGACCGCCGATGTGGTAGTTGACACCGCCGTTGAGCAAGATATCATCATCGCGTACGCCGGGACCGCGCACTGCTACATACTGGACGTCGGCGAAGAGTGTGGTTCGGCCGCGCAGATCGGGTTTCCATTCAGCACCGACCGTTGTGGCATAGGCGTGATAGGTGCCGCGGCGCGTCGGCTCACTCCCTGTCGATAGAGAAGTTGCCACGCACTGGTAGCGCTGGGAGAAGCCAAAGGTGAGATGGCGGTTGGATAGGAATTGTGCTCCCACCGTGATCTCAGCGCCCTGGGCGCTCCCGTGTCCGACAACTTGATCATCGCGATACATGTTAATCCACGACCGCGTGAGCGGCGAGATCGCAATGCCATAGCGCCACTTGCTGCGTAGCTTCTGCCTGGCGTAGGCAACGGAGAACTGCTCTCCAGTTACCTGCGCATCCATTCCCTGTGGCAGGTAAGCAAGTGGCGCTCGCGTCGAGCGATAGCCATACCAGCTCGCGCGCCACACCCCCTGCCTCCTGTCGCTTTGGAGCACCGTGAAGAGCTCCGAGTTGACCGAGAAACCTCGGCCAAACCAGGTTTGGGACGCATCAACTTCAGCACCCCGATCGAGGCCGAAGAACCGCAGTTGGGAAAGCGGTGCCATCGCCGCCGGATTCGCGCTGGTTGGGTAGACGGTCGCCACTTCAGGCGTGTCCCACCCGAACTGGCCAAAGTCAATCTGGGGATAGACTGGCACCTCCGCTCCCAGCTCAGGTTCCTGAGCCAGGACCGTTGATACCAATAGCAATGTCAAAGAACACACGAGTAGGTATCTCACCTCACTCGCCTCCTTTTTCTGTCTGCATCTTGCAAACATATTAATATAGCACAAAACAGATCAAAAGTCAATGATTTTCAGATATTTTTTACATCCAAACTACTCATTAATGTTACTAAAACTTCCCCAATCCAGAAGATAAATAGGAAGCCCTCGCGCGTATGCGCGAGGGCTTAGGTAGTTCTTGGGATTGGGTGGTTCTACTTGAGGTCGGGGACCTCGACCTTGGTGATTTCCTGCGCCTCGATCTCCTTGACGATGTTCTTGTCGCCGACACCTACGCTGAACGAGCCGCCGCCATTGATGCGGACACTGCCAGCATAAGGCCCATCGAGGCCGCCGGCATAGAAGTCGAGGTCGTAGCTACCAGACAAGCCCGAGATGGTCAAGGTTGTGTAGCCGGGCAAGTTACCACTGCGGTACCTCGACCATGAGTTGGGCGGTGTCAAAGCCCAGCCGACGGTGTAGCAGTGTGAGTTGTACACCGACACCGAGTAGCTCGATGGGGTATACCCACCGCCACCACCGCCACCACCGCTGGAGACAACACAGCCAGCCGAGATGATGATGGCAATAGAGATGATAATGAAGATGAACCGAGCAGACAAGTTACGCAACCGACTCACTCCTTCAGCAGGATGTCGAGGAGCTAAGCTCCTTTCCAACTTCTCCCGTATTATAATCGATATTCCTTTCCCTGTCAAGATTCATCCGCCAACCCAAGCACATTAAATACTTCTTCGCCATGATTCCGATAAAATGAAAGCTTAAATGCCTTTAGAGCTAGAGGCTCATTTCAACACTATCAATTTAACCCAACCAACAGTACTATAATAAACGTGAGCGCCCCCAAATATCGGAGGCGCTCGTGAGTAACTGGGACCAGTACTAGAACAGCACTACGGCTATGTCACTGCCGTCGATTGCAGACCGTACAGATGGCAACAATCTCCTTTTTGAAGATCATTACCATCCCAACAAGCCAAACGACGAATCCTACGGGGAGGAAGCACCAAAGACAGATGCCAGCTAGCATCACGCCAACACCAGTTGCCATGACCCCAATAGACAATGGTGTCGACTTCCTGAAGTACCTTACAGTCCCTCCGCAGTACTTGCAGGGCATAACATCTTGCGGGACGCTTGCCACAATAAACCCACCTCTACAAAACGGTATTCAATCCCCTATGAGGACACAATAATAATACTATTTAATAATTACTAAATCCAATTTAATTTGACAAACATACAAGATTTGTATATTATAAAAATTAACAGCAATTAATTTATTAAAATGCCTATAAAAACTGTCAATATTTCGTTTCCGCAAAAGACTCTAAGGGAAATAGATTCTTTTGCTCGCAGAGAAGCTTTAAGCCGAAGCGATGTTTTACGTATCGGCGCAAAACGATACATCCGCAATTATTCCGAATGGCAAGCGCTCCAAAATATCGGTATAAAACAAGCTAAAAAGCTCGGGTTAGAATCGGAACAAGACATCGTAAAGATCCTGCAATGAAAATAGTTATTGATAGTTCTGTTTGGATCGCAGGTATCGGTTCTAACAAGGGTTATGCCAGCAAAATAATAGATATTTCCTATAAAATTCCTGACGTTGAAATATTTATTACAAACAAAATCCTCGACGAGATCGCGCTTAATCTAGAAAAGAAATTCAAATTTGATCGAACTTTAGCGATAAATACCCGTCGGATTATTAAAAGTCTTTGTGATTTTGAAATTGATGTTGACACTAAAGAAAAACAACGGGTTAGAGCCATAAGATACGATCCGGATAAATACATATTAGCTCTATGTAAAAAAATTCAAGCTGACTATTTAATAACCTTTGACCACAAGCATTTACTAAGTTTAAAAAATTACAACAGTACTCTAATTATCGAGCCAAAGGCTTTTAGTAAAATACTCAACGAAAACTACCGTTAGAGGAAGTACCTTAAAGATGAAATTTTAAGCTAATCTACTTGAATATATTATTTATTGCGATATAATCGCGCTATGTCGGAAATTTTGATGACGCTAAAAGGCGTCGAAAAATTAAAGTTTGATATTGAGCGCTATAAAAAGCGCCTTATTGGAGTGCGCCAGAAAAAAGGTAATGCCGCTGAAGTAGGTGGCGATGTCTGGCATGATAATTCTGCACTTGAAGAATTAGAACACCAAGAAAGAATTTTAATGCGTGAGATATTTGAATTGAATAACACACTGCGAAAAGCAGAAATTGTCGATAATAAATTAGGTGATAATAAAGTTAGCATCGGCAGTAAAGTTAAAATTACTTTTCTTGACGATAACTCATCAGCCGAATTTACTATTGCTGGCCACGGCGAAAGCGATCCGGAAAACAATATTATTAGTTATGATAGCCCACTTGGCGCCGCTCTTTATGGTAAAAATATTGGCGGTAAGTGCGAGTTAAAAACCAGTAACAATTGCCGTTCTATTAGAGTTGATAAAATCAACTGATCTTACTAAAATATTGACAAGTTGGAGAATATTTAGTATAATGAGGAATAATGAAAAAGTTACATTACTATCCAATCTTAACTTACATTCACTACGTTCTCCCTAAAGATCGTTATAAATTTTCGTACGTGAAACTACAAAAATATATTAAAGATTTCACGGGGCTGAATTATAAAATTACTACCTTGCGTAAAGAAATATCAATCCTTAGATCCACAGGATTTTTAACCACTAAAAACCGTTATCGAAAACCAGTACTTACTCTGACAACCGATGGTAAATTCTTCATTGCCCCAGCCCTTCCCAAAATGAAAAACGAGCCATGGGATAAAAAATGGCGAGTAGTAATTGCTAATGTTCCTACCGCCGATAGAGAGTATTACATTAAGCTTCAAGTAAAACTTTTTGATTTGGGTTTTCGAAAAGTCTTTCGCGGCACTTTCATATCGCCCCATCCATATTTAGCTACTGTTCATCGCTATGCCACCAATCTTGGCATCCGCCAATTTTTATTGATGTTTGATACAGATTCATTAGAGCAGGAAGCACGTACTATCCAGCGCACTTGGAATTTAGATAAAATTGATAAAAAATATAGAGAATTTATCGCTAAGTCAAAACGTAAATTTACGAAAAATAATTGCGCTGATTGGCCGCTCATTGCAAAAATATTAGAGCTGGAATTTATTAAAATTTATAAAACCGACCCCCATTTTCCCGATGAACTTCTTCCTGCCTTGTGGCACGGCAACAGCGCCTATATCGAATTTAAAAAAATCTCCCGCTCCTACTAACCCTAACCGATACTCCAACATTCTGCAGAATGTGAGAGGATGTCTAAAAAAAACACCCCGATCTTTCGAATCGGGGTGGAAAATGTTAATCATTATTGAGGACACTTCCGCTGATTGTCCCAGCCTTTTCATTTGTATTTCGATCGTAATACGTACCGCTAAAGAACGCTCCATCGCTATCGAAGTGGATGTCGATCCTATCAAGAAACCAACCCTTGATCGCCGGCTGGTATTCGATACCATCCAACTTCATGCTTGTAAACCTTCCCTTACCGTTGAAAGTGCCTTCACCTGTCATAACTTCCGCCGCCAACTCATTTCTATCATTTAGTTGCCAGAGCATGCCCTTAACTTTTTTTGATTTGGGATCAGCAATGTTGACAATGAGCATACATTGGTAAGTTCTTGAGCTTCTCTCCGATTTCATTTCACCAGACCATTGATAGGGCAGCAAATCATTTCCCCGATTATAGATGCTGGCATCGCTATTATGAGCCCATGCCAGAAGATCATCAACCGCGGGTAATCCCTTATCGTGCCCGCAGTGCCAACTGCCTCTCTTCTTTTCGACTTTAAGAATTGTTTGAATATTAGTTTGAGCCACCGAAGAGAACCTATCAAGTGTGAAGTTCTTCGATGGTCCCGGTCCAGATTCTGGATGGTACCATTCATATACAGAGAAATAATCTCTAAGATGCTGAGCTTCGAAGCTACAATTCTCCCTTGCATAGTATTCATTACGCACCAGACAAAGCAATTCATTAGGCAGGTCTTCGTAAATAGAAGACGGTATTCTATCGGCAACATTGATTTGCATTACAACAATCGATTGATTAGTTTTATCCTTAGTATTCTGTGGCTGCCGAGATCGAACAGTCGCTTCCTTAACAGGATCAGACGGCTTTGCTGGTGTTACTAACGCCGTTACATCCCTTTCTGTCGCCGGCCGTGGAGTCTCTTGCTCGTGAGAGCTTGAGACACTATCCTGCTCTTGCTGATAATCATCTATCGCTATTTCTGGTTCTGGCTCCTCGTCTTTGTTCGACCCGACGATTGACTGAATTTCCCTTCCGAAATCAAGTGCCTGATTACCGGGGGTTACATTATCGCTTACTTTTTTTTCGTCTTTATGGCGGACTTTTTCCTTTCCTGAATAATTGACAGCTCCCCCAACCAAAAACGGTAGAGCCAGTACAACAATTGATATTCCCGCGAGTAGAACATTGGCTTGATTTGAATCATCGCTATCGTAAATCGCAACCACAGACCGAATAACAACAAAAGCTAATCCAAAACTTGTCACAAGAAGTATTACCCATGATGTCCCAAAACTGAAACCACCCATTCCTCCGCCTTCAGCGCTTACACTGCTTAACCATCCGATAAAGCACCATAGAAGGGCATAGGTGAGTGCGAAATAAAAGCAACACGTGTTTTTACATTCGCGGCTCGATTGCTTGATCTCCTGGTAGAGTACCGAGCCGGCGCATATCAAGGCCACAATCGTTATTGATGTGAGAAACAAAGAGACTATATGCCAGGCGCTCGATCCTTCAGAGAGAGTTCCCCACGACCAAATACTTATTGACATATCATTGCCGAACCCGAGAATATTGCCACCGGCGGTAATCGGCGCGCCGTGAGCATACCCGCCACAGATCGCAGATACGGGTCCACTAATCCACAATGAGTATAGTGGAACAATGTCCATTGTTTCTTTAATACTATCAGTCTCTGCTCCTACCACAGCAAGCCCTACTATCGGCAATACTGCAAAGGCCACCAGTTCTACAGCCACAACAATAATCATCAATCCTACTACAAACTGTCTCTTGTCGTTCAATGTGCGCCAACTCTTAAGTGGCATCTTGGCCTGAAAGTTATGATAACAAGTAGCTCCAGCGCAGGCACCAATAATGCCCATAATTAGTGCACCGAGCATCGCCGTCAGCGGCATCACCTGCATGGTTCCTTGGATCAAACTTGAATCTTCCTTCTTGATAACTAGTGATAGAACCAGAACTGCTAATGTAAACCACGGAACTATCAACAACGCTGTTTTGATACAAGTAATGAAGTCTCTATCCTTTGGCAGATGCCTCTGGTAACACAACGTGTAAGCACCGGCACCTATCGCCGCTAACGAAAACAAGGTGAGAAGGGGTGAAATCACATGGGAGCTTCCGGTTATTCCTAAGCCAGAAACGTGTAGGGAGCCACCCAAACTTAGCATAAAAGCCATTTGGTCAATTGAGCCCAATATCTCGATACTATCTTTACCAAATTGCGCGATCACGCTGCAAGCCAGATAGCACAATACCCACCCGGCAATAGCAGCGGCCCCTCCGCAGCCCGCTACCCAAAGGTTTAATAGTTGGGCAAGAAGTGGGTGAAGATTATCTTTGTTTATCGTAAGAGGAACCTCGACCTTGATACCAACGTTACTTTGCCCGTGGTCTATTACAGATACAGGTACTGTCTTTTTTTCTGTTTGTGATTCTCGCTCCGGTGATTTCTGTAATAGCCTGCCGCAGTTTCTGCAATATAAATCATTATTTTCAGATTCCTTGCCACAGTTCGGACAATACACTACAAACCAACTCCTTTCTGTCAAAGAACGGTTCCTGCCCGCTCAAGCGAGCTACTCAAATTTTATCTGTTTTAAAGGTGTTTTTCAATAA
>Ga0265297_10000997_pt1 | contig 72066 bp, 70 predicted proteins | sample Munlanlwell13791_FD_192502 | JGI IMG/M metagenome (GOLD analysis project Ga0265297, IMG submission 192502) | Leachate microbial communities from a municipal landfill in Southern Ontario, Canada - Leachate well 137-91 | ecosystem: Engineered > Solid waste > Landfill > Unclassified | place...
TCCAGCCTCAGTAATCATTTTCTTAGCATTTTCATCTAACATTATTATTCTCCTTGAAACCCTAATGATTAATAAGAAAGTATGCGTAATTGGGCGCATCGGATAATTCTTTAAAAAACTTTAAAGGACTAACCGATGATCTTGTGTATTAACGTGCTGAGAAAAAAACACCCGCAATTTGCCGGATGTGGTCCATTATACCACTTTTAGCCTTAAAAACCAAACCAGTTCCTCGGAGTTTTAGGTTATAATAAGTACTGACATGAATCCGGTAAACGTAATTTTATTAGGGATAGTTCAGGGACTAACGGAGTTTTTACCTATTTCTTCCTCCGGACATTTAGTAATTATTCAGAACTTTTTACCCGGGTTTTCCCAGCCAGGAATATTGCTTAATGTAATTCTTCATTTTGGGACCCTTTTTTCAGTGGGCTTTTTCTTTAGGAGGAAGCTTTTTTCGTATTTTAATACTCGCTATCTGACCCTTTTGATTATTGGCACTCTTCCCGCAGCAGTTGTCGGGCTTTTATTTAAAGGGCAGATTGAAGCTCTTTTCCAAAGCGTAAGAGTGGTTGGTTGGGCTCTTCTGGTTACAGGAGTGTTAAATCTTTTGACAGACAAGTTTAAGACTAAGACCGACGTGATTACTAATAAAAATGCTCTCCTGACAGGAATTGTCCAGGCAGTGGCCATTATTCCGGGAGTGTCTCGTTCCGGATCAACCATTTTTGCTTCTGTGGTACAGGGGATCAGTAAAAAAGAAGCCGCTGAGTTTTCTTTTATTCTTTCTGTTCCGGCCGTTTTGGGAGCAAATATTCTCGAGATGGCCTCTTCTGGGGATGTTCTTACCGGTTCCTACTCTCTTTATATTTTAGGTTTTTTAGCTTCCTTTGTGGTCGGGTATATAGCTATTGGCTTGGTTTTTAAGCTTATCTCTAGTAAACATTTTGAATATTTTGCATACTACTGTTTTGCTTTGGGGCTTCTAACAATGATCTTCGCTTAAGAGAATATTTTTGGGAGAAAGAGGAGAATTCCAATTACTACAGATAGGACTGCACTCGCAAGTACTGCTGCCGCTGAGACGTCTTTGGCAATTTTGGCCTGCTGAGCAATTTCCGGGGAAACTAGATCAACTAAAGCCTCAAGCATAGTGTTAATGAGCTCAATGATAACTACAAAACCAATGGCGATCATCAAGACTGCAAATTCTAAGGCTGTAAGCTTAAAATATACCCCCATGGAGATGGCAATAACCCCGGCTACTAAATGAAAGCGAAAATTGGGTTCATTTTTAATAGCAGTTTTAATGCCGTCAAAGGCGTAAGGAAAACTTTTAAGAATAGGGTGTTTACTGCTCACTAGCTAATAGTATCGGATATTGTGAGGTAACTATCAAGAGTGGGAGGTTATTGTTGAATCGGTAGTTTTTGCTAATATGAATTATGCCCATAAAGAAGATCCTGCTTATTATTCTCCCGGTTATTTTTATCATACTGGCTTTTTTTGTGGCCATTCAAACGAAAAACAAACTTGCCAACCGGGCTGCTGAGAACATAACGGATCTCTCAGGAGAGCTCAAACCCGAGGAAAAGATTGCTTACTGGAATGGGGAGAAGATAAATATTCCCTCAGAAGTCTTCCTGGATATTCCGACGGCTGTTTTGGGAGCGACTAACCAGGAGAAATGGGTAGAGGTTGACCTTTCTGAGCAAAAACTTACAGCTTATGAAGGAAGTAGTGTTTTTCTCTCAACCCCGATTTCTTCCGGTCTTCCCTGGACACCTACACCTCAGGGAGAGTTTTGGATTTGGATAAAACTAAGGGCTACCAAGATGGAGGGGGGAGAGGGAAAATATTATTACAATTTGCCCAACGTTCCCTACGTGATGTTTTTTCAGAACGCTTCAGTTCCGTCATGGAAGGGATACGGCCTGCATGGGACCTACTGGCACAATGACTTTGGCAACCCTCATAGTCATGGATGTGTTAATCTTCCTACTGATATGGCCCAGAAGCTTTATTACTGGACTACTCCAGCTTTAGTTGAAGGTAAGAACTTAGTTTATGCTTCTGACACAGATCCTGGTACGAGAATTGTAATTCACGATTAATCCGATTCATGCAGCCTAATTTATATCTTGGAGCTGGCGATATTCCCCAGACTTTCTTAGCCAGTTTCCTTATTTGGTTTTTTCTGGGGATAGTTGCCTTTATTTTTTACAGAGGCAATGGTAAGGCACGGCAAATGATTGCTCTGTCCATTGTGTCAGGGATTTTTGCTTGGGTGATGTCTCTAATTGTCAAAGACATAATTCCCAATGTTCCCAGGCCTTTTAAGATTAATGGCTATCCTCCGCTTACAATTACTATTCCGGGAAACGCTTCCTTCCCCTCAAACCATACCGCCTTGGCTTTTGGTGTGGCCAGCTACGTTCTCTTAAAAAACAGGAAACTTGGCTTGTTCTTACTGATTTTAGCTACCCTCATAGGTTTAGGAAGAATTGTGGGTAATGTTCACTTTCCCATAGACGTGGTAGGAGGGGCGATCCTTGGGATTTTTTCCTCACTTCTGGTTGATACCCTTCAGACAAATTTAAGAAAGAGAAGGTAGAATAGGGTTGACATTTAGCAAACCAGTTGTTAGACTGCTAAGATATTATACCTATGGAAAAAGTTGAAAAGCTTTTAAGACAAGTTCCCATTGTTGCCGTTCGCGGTTCGGTGGTTTTTCCTCATACCGACAACATTCTTACTTTTGGTAGACCCAAGTCAGTGAATGCTGTGAAATCAGCCTTTGCAGAGGATAGGGTTATTGCCATTTTCGCTCAGAAAGACTCCAAAACACTCGATCCTTCGGCTGATGATTTACATAAAGTTGGAACCATAGCTACTATCACCCAAATGATGACTACCGAGGGGGAGATTAATGCCCTTGTTCGGGGTCAGGCAAGAGTACGTCTTGAGGAAGTTGTGGCTAATGAACCTTATTTGATTGGAAGAGTGGTTGAGATTGAAGAAACAGAAAAAGGTGGGGATGAAGTTTTGGCCCTCTCTAAACAATTGGTCGATCTTTTCAAGAAAGCCGTTAATTTAGGCAAGCAAGCCGAGGTTATGGGAGTAATGAAGGTCGTTTCTGGCCAGGTAGAGCCTTCGGAGATTGCTGACCAGGTGGCTTCAATGCTGGAAATTAAATCTTCCGAGAAACAAAAACTTTTGGAAGAAGTGTCTTTGGTAAGTAGACTCAAGAAAGTAGTTGAGATTATTACCCATGAGATTAATGTTTTGGATATTGAGCGCAATATTACTACCAAAACACAACAGAAATTTGAGGACCAGATGAGGCGAGCCATGCTTCGGGAGAAGAAAAAAACCATAGAGCAGGAATTGGGAGAAGAGGAGAGCGAACTGGATTCCGAAGAAGTTGATACTTTTAGGAAGAAGATCAAAGAAGCCAAGATGCCTAAAGATGTGAAGGTTAGGGCTCAAAAGGAACTAAAACGCCTAATGCAGATGTCTCCCCATAACCCTGAAGGAGGGTACATTAGGAATTACCTTGATTGGTTGTGTGATATGCCTTGGGGCAAATATTCACCTAACAATATCTCCATCAAAAATGCTGAAAAGATTCTTCGTGAAGACCATTATGCCCTTTCCAAAGCCAAGGAAAGAATTTTGGAGTATTTGGCTGTGATGCAGATCAAAAAGGAGGACAAGAGGAGTAGTAAAGATAAAGCCCAACCCACCATTCTTTGTTTCATTGGTCCCCCGGGGGTTGGAAAAACTTCCATTGGTAAGTCAATCGCCCGTGCCTTAGGGCGCAAGTTTGTTAGAGTCTCTCTGGGAGGAATTCGTGATGAGGCTGAGATAAGAGGTCACAGGAGAACCTATGTAGGAGCTCTTCCAGGAAGAATTATCCAGGGAATAAAAAATGCCGGTACTTCAAATCCAGTATTCATGCTTGATGAGATAGATAAATTGGGGGTGGATTTTAGGGGAGACCCTTCATCTGCTCTTTTGGAAGCCTTGGATCCGGAACAGAATAAAGAGTTTTCTGATCATTATCTGGAAGTTCCCTATGACCTTTCGCACGTCATGTTTATTGCTACCGGTAATGTTTTAGAAGATATCCCGGGCCCGCTTCGCGATAGGATGGAAGTAATCAGCTTCCCAGGATATACACAGGATGAAAAAGCGCATATTGCCGAGGATTTTCTTTGGCCAAAACAGGTAGGTCTCCATGGGCTTGAGAGTAGGAAAATAAAGTTAGCGTCGTCTTCTTACGAGAAGGTCATCTCCGCCTATACCAGAGAGGCGGGGGTCAGGAACCTTGAAAGAAATCTGGCCACACTTTGTAGAAAAATTGCCAGGTTGGTGGCTGAAAGAAAACCTTTTCCCAAAACCATCCAAACTTCTGATGTCAAAACGTTCTTAGGTCCTGAGAAGTTCTCTTCCTTAATTGCTGAAAAAGCTGATGAGGTGGGTATGTCCACCGGTCTTGCCGTAACCCCAGCAGGAGGAGAGATTTTGTTTATTGAGGTGGCCCTCATGCCAGGTAAGGGAAAACTAATCCTCACCGGGAAGTTGGGGACTGTGATGAAAGAATCAGCCATGGCTGCTTTTTCCTGGGCTAAGTCTCACTACAAGACTTTGGGACTTAAGGAAAATTTTGGTGAGAATCTGGATGTGCATATTCATGTTCCGGAAGGGGCAGTACCTAAGGATGGACCATCAGCCGGAATTGCTATTACTACAGCTTTAGTTTCTGCTCTCACCAAGATCCCTGTTAAAAGAAGTGTGGGCATGACTGGGGAGATTACTCTAAGGGGAAGGGTGTTAGAAATTGGTGGGGTGAAAGAAAAAGTGATTGCAGGGCATAGGGCTGGACTTGCTACTATTCTTCTTCCTAAAGATAATAAAAAAGATATGGAAGATGTACCCGAGAAGGTAAGAAAAGATATTAAATTCGTTTTTGTGGAAAATTACGAGGAAGTAGTCAAATTGGCTCTTAAGTCATGGCCTCCTAAAAAATAATTGCTTGTTCTTTATTAATTAAAGCTCCAGAAGGGAAATTTATTTTTTCCTTAGTCTCATTGAATTTAGGTATGGTAATTTCTCACCGATGTAGCCTCCAAGCCCCCCAAACATAATTCCCGTAAGTATCCATTCAAGTAAGACTTTGAAAGTACCTGAAAATTCAGAGAGTTTGGGATTACCATTTAGGTTAATTATGTTAACAATAGTAATTGCCGAGATCGAGACTATGAAAACCAAAAGAAATAAATGTGCCCCGATGATTGCTCCATAAAGAAAACCTTTTTTGTGGATAATATAACCAGTGATGAAACCTCCAATAGTAAAGGATAAAATAGTGGCTGTTTGTGCCCAGAGGGAGTTGAAATCTACCGGAATAAGCCAAGGCAGGAGATAAATGGTCAATATTCCTGCTAAGATTCCCAGAATTATTCTTTTTTTACTCACCTTATTCCCATCGATCTTTTTACTTATTTTACTGTGACCCCATTGGGACTCGAACCCAAGTTACCAGGATGAGAACCTGGTGTCCTAGACCGCTAGACGATGGGGCCGTCAGGGCCTATTTTATCATCTTCTCCTGGCTAAAGGAAACTTCACTGGCTTTCTGTAAGGCCTTTTTCCAATCTATGAGTTTTACTAGACCATGGAAATCTCTGTTGATGGCCTTGTTTGGGAGGCGGTTCAATAGCTCTTGTGGATTAAAAACCCCTGAAATAAGTTCGCTTAAACGAACATCTGGGTTTGCGTGAATGGTTTCATATTGTTTTTTTAATATGTCGGACCCAAGAGCCCTGAGATTTTGCCATTCAGTCCATTTAATTTTGTGAAACTCTGAACTATCAGGATCTTTCATTACAGATTCAATTATGGGAATTATGTATTGGTATCGCAGAATCGAATTGTTTTTTGCCTCCACAAGTTCGACAAACTGCCTTACCATCTGGCTTGGAGTAGCCTCCATCTCGTAAGGGGTGGCAACCATTGCCTCGAATTTTCGTGGTTGTGGGCTCTCGAATATTCTCTGTAAAATGTCTGTTTCTTTGAACATGGTATATTTTAGCCTGGATAGGCTTGCAAAGACTCTCAGCTTTACCTCCTATAGTTTGACTTTACATTGAGGCTAGAGTATAATTGTGGTACTTAATCTTCAGAAGGAGATTTGTCTTCTTTTGATATTTTCTGTATTATTGACAAAGGGTATGTCGTGACCTAAAATTCCCGATGTATCCATTCATGGTACTAAGACCCTCTACTACTGCTCCTTGCAGGTCTATTTGTTTTTGACCTGGCAAAGAACTTGGGAAGGCAAAATTTTCTTCTCAAACGCAGGGGGTAATTTTTTTGAGAAACATGATTAAACAAACACAACTAACTAAGGGAGGACTTGAAGCTCTAGAAACCGAGCTTAAGGTTTTAGTGGAGGAAAAAAGACCTAGGTTAGTTGACCGATTGGCTAATGCTAGAAGCCAGGGAGATTTAGCAGAAAACAATGATTACCAGAACGCCAAAGAAGAGTTGGAGTTTTTGGATGGCAGAATATCTGAAATTCAGGATGTTGTAAAAAGTTCAGTTATCGTTGCAGGAAATGGTAAAAAAGACGAGATTTCTCTTGGAACTCAAGTAACTCTAAAAGTTGGAGGGAAAGAACATATTTTTGATATTGTTGGTGATTGGGAAGCAGATCCAGTCAAGAAAAAGATTTCTCACACTTCTCCCTTAGGTACCGCTTTAGTCGGAAAGAAAGTCGGGGAAAAAGTGGCCGTGGAAGCTCCAGCCGGAACAATTACCTACGAAATCCTCAAAGTTAATTAACTTTTTTTATTTTTAATACAGGCTCCAAATCTAGCCAGGATTAGTATATACTTCAAATATGGCAACCAGGCTTGCAAAAATTAAAGACGATCGTTTGGAGAAGCTGGAAAAAATAAAAAAACTTGGTATTAATCCATACCCCTCAAAAATTTCTCTTGAGGGAGAGCTTCTTAGTACCTCCTCCGCAAAGGAATTGATGGGAAAGGAAGTTTTAGTGGCAGGTAGAATCTGGTCCATCAGGGGCCATGGAGGAGCAACATTCATGGACCTTAAGGATTCTTCAGGGCAGATCCAACTTCTTTTTCAGGAAAAACTACTTGAGGAGAAGTATAAAATAGTGGCACTTTTTGACATTGGTGATTTTATAGCTGTTAAGGGTGAAATTATCAAAACCCAGGCGGGTGAGACAACCGTGTCTGTTGGGGAATTTGAACTGCTTACCAAATCAGTTCGTCCAATTCCTACTAAGTGGCATGGCCTAACTGATGTTGAAGAGCGCTATCGAAAAAGATATCTTGATATGCTCCTAAACCCTGGAGTAAGGGAGCGCTTCATGGTTAGGACCCAACTGGTTCGAGAAATAAGAAGATATCTTGATAACTTGGGTTTTCAGGAAGTTGAAACTCCCACTCTTCAGGCCCTATATGGTGGAGCCAATGCCAAACCTTTTAAAACTCACCTTAATGCCTTAGACACCGATATGTACTTAAGAATTGCAGATGAGCTTTACCTCAAAAGGCTCTTGGTTGGGGGATATGAGAAAGTTTATGAGATCTGTAAGGACTTTAGAAATGAAGGTATGGACCTAGCCCATAATCCTGAGTTTACCATGATTGAATATTATGAAGCCTACGCAGATTATCACCGGGTGATGGATGTCACTGAGGGACTCTTCAAACACTTGGCACAGGCCATCTTTGGAAAGATGGAGATGGAAGTTGGGGAGAGAGTTATTGATATTTCTCACAAGTGGCCGAGGATTGAAATGACCGCTCTTATTAAAGAGAAACTAGATCTAGATGTAGAAAAGGAAGGTGAGAAAGCCCTGGTGGAATTTTGCAAGAAAAATGATATCGAGTTAGTTGGTGGAGAAACCAAGGGGCAGCTTATCTATACCATCTTTGAACACAAAATAACCGATCTTTTAGTGGATCCTACCTGGGTTATTGATTACCCCAGTGATGTTAGTCCCCTTTCCAAAGCCCATCCTACTAAAGAGGGGTTTGTGGAAAGGTTTGAAGGTTACATCGGAGGGAGAGAAATTTCCGATGGTTGGAGCGAGCTTAATGACCCCCAGGTTCAAAGGGAAAGATTCGAGTCTGATGTTAAGGCGGCAAGACGTGACAAAGAAGAAGCCCAGCAAGTGGATGAGGATTTTATTGAGGCGATGGAATATGGTATGCCTCCAATTGGTGGAATTGGAATAGGAATAGACAGACTAACAATGTTTTTCACTAATACTTGGAGTATTAAAGAAGTTATTTTATACCCCACCATGAGACCTTTGGTTAAAACAAAAGCTGTTAAAAAAGATAAGTCTTCATGATTACCCGCGAACAAGCCCTAGCCTTAATAGAAGAACGCGTTACCAATAAAAACATCATTAAACACATGGTTGCTCTTGAAGCTACCATGGGAGCCTTGTGTGACAAATTGGGAGGAGTAAGGGAGGAATGGATGATGGCAGGGCTTTTACATGACGGAGATTATTGTGAAGGGGTTCCAATGGAGAAGCAGGGGATTGAGATTACCAATTGGGTAAGAGAGAAAGGATATGAGATTCCCGGCTCGGTTGCTCATGCCATGGCAGCCCATAATTGGCATAATACCAAAGTAGAACCCGAAAGTATTATGGACTGGGCAATTTTTTGTGCTGATTCTTTAACAGGTTTAGTTGTTGCCTGCGCTTTGATATTACCTGATAAAAAGTTATCTGCAGTAACTCCGGAATTTGTTCTTAAGAAATTTGGTCAAGTTTCATTTGCAGCTGGGACAAGAAGGGAGGAAATAAAAATGTGTGAGGAAAAATTGGGGATCAGTCTGGAAGAATTTGTAAAAATAACCCTTGCTGCTATGCAGAGTGTTTCCTCTGACTTGGGATTGTAAAATTTTTGCGTTATACTACCTGTAAATGATAGATATTACTCTTCTTCGGGAAAACCCGGATAAATTTAAAAAAGCCACCAAAGACAAAGGTTTTGATGATGGGGTTATTGAAAGACTTCTGGAAGTTGATGAAAAGCGAAGAAAATTAATTGCTGAGGTTGAAGCCTTAAGAGCAAAAAGAAATACCCTCACCAAGGACGATATTGAAGAGGGAAAAAAGCTTAAAGTTGAACTCAAGGAAAGAGAAGATGAACAGGTTCAGGTAGAAGAGGATTACAAAGAACTTCTTTTAAAGGTTCCTAATCCTCCTTTAGATATGGTTCCCAAAGGTGAAAACGAAGGGGATAATGTAGAGGTTAGAAAATGGGGAACTCCCAGAAAATTTGATTTTGATCCAAAAGACCATCTTCAATTAGGAAAAGAGCTTGGAATTTTGGATTTTGAAACAGGGGCAAAAGTTTCAGGCTCGCAGTTTTATTTCTGGTATGGTGATGGAGCTCGGTTGGAATTGGCTTTGGTTTCGTATGCATTTGATTTGTTGGAAAAGGAAGGTTTTAGACCAGTTATTACTCCCGATTTGGCCAAATCCCGTTACTATTTAGGGACAGGTTATATGCCAAGGGGGGATGAGGCACAGACTTATGAAATAAAAAATGAAGATTTGGGTCTAATTGCTACGGCTGAAGTAACTTTGGCTGGTAAGCATGCTGATGAAGTTATTCCAGAAAGTGGGTTGCCAATAAAATATATTGGTTATTCTCACTGTTTTAGGCAGGAGGCGGGTGCATACGGCAAGTATTCAAAGGGACTTTATAGAGTACATCAATTTACAAAAGCAGAGATGTTTATTTACTGCAAACCTGACGAGTCTGACAAAATGCACCAGCACATTCTTGAAATGGAAGAAAAGATTTACCAAGGTTTGGAACTTCCGTACAGGGTAATCGAAATGTGCACTGGGGATTTGGGAGCCATGGCTGCAAGAAAATTTGATATTGAGGCTTGGATGCCAACAAGAGGTGAATACGGAGAGGTTACATCAACTTCAAATTGTACAGATTACCAATCAAGAAATTTGAACGTAAAGTACAGAACTAAAGATGGGAAAAATGAATATCTTCATATGCTTAATGGTACAGCTATCGCAACGTCAAGAACCCCTCTAGCAATATTGGAAAACTATCAGAATGAGGAGGGATCAATAACTATTCCCAAAGTTCTCCAGAAGTGGATGGGAAAGGAAAAAATTGAGGTAGTGCGCTAGTTTAATCTTCTTTTTCCTTTAACCCCCGTTGTAAGTTTGTTAGTTACTTCTCTTACTGCAATTTTTGGTAAAACATCTTTATTTTTATTAAGATAATCAGCTACTTCTTGTTTGTGGTTTTTAATAAGGGACCGGAGTATCCAAGAAACTGCTTTGGTGATTAAGATATCTTTTTCATTTTTTAATAGGTCTGTGTTTTTAAATGCGAGGTTTGAGAGTTTATTATCAGGGGATTGTCTTACCGCTTTAGTAAGAAGAACAATACTAGCGCGTCTTTTGTGAACATTTTTATCTTTTGAAAACTTAGTAAGAAGTTTTTTCCACACATTCCAATTGGCTAGTATTTCCTCCGGAGTGAAGTTGGATTGACACAAAACATCACACTCAGCCCACCCATGAGTGAAGTTAAGCCAAAAATCTAGCTTTTCAGGGTTTATTTCCTGTCTTAATTTTGGGGCTACTCCCAGAAATCTGGCAGCTAAATCCATTTCCTCGAAGGTTTTTCCTTTTGAATATAGTAAATCAAGAAGTTTGGTTAATTCTTTGGCGCTGGGGTTATTTTCCTTAATTGCCTTACGGGCGATGTCAATAATAATGCTCCCTTTTATACATTTAGTGGGTTTATTACTTCCCAAGTATTTCTGTACCCAGAGTCTTTGTTTTTTATCTCCTTGGGGTTTAAGTCTTTTTAGCTCTGCTAATACTTTTTTGTAGAGAGGATTGGTTCCATTCATTTTTTAATATAATACATCTTCCCCTTTAGTTTTTCTGGTAAGTAGCTTTCTTTATCATATTTTTTATATCCTTCTCCATATCCAATTTCTTTCATCAGTTTAGTTACAGGATTCCTGATTTTATGAGGGACTGGCAAGTTACCAAAACGGTTCACGTCTGCTAGGGCCTTCATGTAGCCGTCATATGCACGTCTGTCCTTCTTAGCTAGAGAGAGGTAAACCACACCAGCCGCTAGGTTTTCTTGGCATTCAGGAAAGCCGATGGTGTCACAAGCTCTGAATACCTCATTGGCAACAACCAAAGCAGTTGGGGAGGCGACATCTTCTGAAGCAAAAACAACCATGCGCCTGGCAATATATAAAGGATCCTGGCCCGAGGCAACCATACGAGCCAAGTAGTAAAGAGCTGCATCGACATCTGAAGCCCTCATGGATTTAATGAAGGCTGAAATGACGTTATAGAATTCTTCTCCCATTTTATCAAAGGACAGCTGCCGTCTTTGGAGAGCACTTTCAATATCAGAGACAACGAGCTTCTTCCCTGTTCCTAAATTGGCTGCGATTTCAACTGTATTAAGAAGAACCCTGGCGTCACCATTTGATGATTCAATGAGAAATTTAAGGGCCTTTTCGTCAATCTTGATTTTAAAATTATTGAGCCCTTTCCGGGCAATTTTTATTAAGTCGCGTTCAGTGTGTTGTTTGAGAATAACTACCCTGGTTCTGGAAAGAAGGGGAGCAATAACTTCAAAAGAAGGGTTTTCTGTAGTGGCTCCAATTAGGACCACGCTTCCTTTTTCGACAAAGGGGAGAAGTTTTGCCTGTTGGGCTTTGTTGTAACGGTGAATTTCATCAATCACAATCACTGGAGCAAGAGTAAAAGTGCTGGTCACAAGAATTTTTTCAATTTCTTTGATGGACGAAGAAACTGCAGAGAATTCAAAATAATCCCTTTTAAGGTGTTTGGCGATTATTCTTGCAAGGGTGGTTTTGCCAGACCCAGGAGGACCCCAAAAAATAAGTGAAGGAAAAAAGTTGGTGGTTTTAGCTTGAGAGAGAAGCTTGGTAATAATCTTATCCTTACCTACAATATCTTTTTGCCCTACGAACTCAGATAATTTTGTTGGGCGGAGAAGATCAGCCAGTGGAGGTGTCATAATTTTCAATTCTAAACCGAACAAAGAGCGAAGTAAAGAGACTATGGAAAAGGATTGTTAATACGAGCATAATTGTAGTATATGGCCTCAAAAGAAAATTCATTTAAGAGGTTCTTTTTTATTTACTTCCAGATGGTCAAACTGGCCTGGAAAGTGAAGAAGGAGCTGTTTATTGCCACAACCTTTATGAATGCCCTTCTGGGTATTTTGGTTTTGCCATCGCTGTATATAGATAAATTACTCATTGATACTGTCCTTAAAGCGATTTCTACCCATGATGTGCAGTTTGGAATCAGGAACGTCAGTATTTTAATTGTGTGTACAGTTTTAGTCGATTTTGTTTCTAGAACTTGGGACCGTTTTGATTGGGCGATTACCCAAACTTTGGCCAGACTTCTTACCGTTGAGGTTCAGCTGATGGCCAATAACAAGATTAATAAGCTTCCTGTAGCCCTGGCAGAAAGTCCAGAAGTGCGTGACAAATTCAGAAAAATTACTGATAAATCAGGAACCAGTGTGTGGTCAATGATTATGCCAATGGCTGCAATGCCCTATGTTTTCTTTACCATTGTCTCGGCCCTTATTGCCATATCAGGGTATGGCTTTTTCTATGTTGTTCCGGCTTTGCTTCTTGCCATCCCGGATATTATGGTTGGTGTCAAAAATTCAAGAATTATGCACAAGGCGGAAACAAAACTTTCGTCTATGTGGAGGATTTGGGCCGCTTATGATGATTTTGTGAGCAAGGGAAGGTATATTTACGAGAATAAAATTCTGGGACATGTTGATGGTTTGTTGGTAAGATCGCGCAGTGTATCCCATGAGGTAATTGAGCAGAGGTATCACAGGTGGATAGATTCCAGTAGAAGAAGGGTTGTCTCCTCAGTCCCCATATGGGTTTTTGGTGGTGCTATTAGAGGATATTTCTTCATTCAAGCAATTTTAGGAAAGATTACTCTGGGTACTGCCCAAATGCAGACTAGAGCTGTTAATCAGTTAATTTCCAGCTTTAGCGGACTGGGACGACAGATTACTGATATCTATGAAAATTATCTTTTTGTTCATGACTTTAGGGAGTTTATGGACATGAAGGAGGAAGCCGATCATGGTTTACAACCACACCTGCCTTTTGAGGAGGGGATTGAGTTTAGGGATGTCTGGTTCCGCTATCCTCAGAATAATGGGTGGACTCTTAAAGGGGTATCTTTTAAGGTAGGACTTCGTGATAATATTGCAATTGTAGGAAAAAACGGAGCTGGAAAAACAACAATTATCAAGCTTCTTTGTAGTTTTTATAAACTCCAGAAGGGTCAAATATTAGTTAACGGAAAGAATATTTTAGATTATTCTCCTCTAAAATATCGCAAGGTCATCTCGGCTCTTTTCCAGGACTTTGCTCAGTATCCCTTCTCAGCTAAAGAGAATGTGGGTTATGGAGACATTACCCGTATGGAAAATTTAGGTGAGATCAAAAAATCAGCTAAGTTGGTGGGGATAGATGAATTTATTGAAGCTCTTCCCAAGAAGTACGAAAATGCTTTGGATAACGAGTTTGAGGGGGGAATAGAGCCTTCCAAGGGGCAGTGGCAAAAGCTTGCCCTAGCTCGGGCCCTATTTAGAAAGGCAGAAATATTTATACTAGATGAGCCAACCAGTAATGTTGACCCAGAGGCTGAGGAAGAGATTTTTGATAAGATAATAAAACTAGCTACAGATAAGATAGTCTTTTTGGTCTCACACAGATTTTCAACAGTTGTTAAGGCTGATAAAATTCTTCTTTTAGCCGACGGTATAGTAAAAGAATATGGTTCACATAAAGAACTCTTGGGGAAAGACGGAGAATATGCTCGTCTTTTTAGACTTCAAGCCAAAGCCTATCAGGAAAGTAAATAATGTTTGAAAAAGTATTAGAAGAAACAAGCTCCACATTTAACGGAAGAGTGAAGGTGGTTAGAACTTTGGGGTTGGGAACTTACATCCAGGTAGATGGTCTTACCCAGTCCGGTGGTGTCGTGGAAGGTATTTGGAAAGAAACTCTAAAGAAGTTAAGGCATAAAACTATAAATAAATGCTTAATCTTAGGATTGGGTGGGGGAACTGCTGCCAAATTGGTAAGAAAATACTGGCCTGAAGCAGAAATTGTTGGCGTGGATATTGATCCTGTTATGGTGGAGATGGGAAAGAAATACCTTGGATTGGGGGAGGTAAAGGTAGAAATTAAAATTGGGGATGCGGAAGACTTTATTAAAAGTAAATACGACCTGGTGATTGCTGACTTGTATCGTGGTTTTGAGTATCCGGCCAAGTTTGAAAAGCCAAAGTTTTTGAGGATGGTTAAAAGTCTTCTTTCTAAGGATGGGGTAGCCATTTTTAACCATCTTTATTCCGAGGGTAAAAGGACTGAAGCGATTAAGTTTGGAAAGAAAGTAGAAGAAACTTTTTCCAAGATTGAGTGGTACTACCCTTCTGCCAACCTGATGTTTATTTGTAAAGAACCTGGCAGTCTTGGGTAAAAGGATCACACCTGAAGACTTTCTCCTTTTGTTTTATTTGATTGTCTGGAATTTGTTTTTTTATTTCACTCCAGCTGGGAATTTGTTTTTGCATCCAGTGATCAAAGTTAGTGTTTACCAGTGATATGGAGTAGGCAAGGACCGCTAGAAGAATAGCGATACCGATTGCTGAAGAGATGATTCTGCCAATAAGGCTATGTCCAAAAATTGTCTCAATTCCCCAAACAACAAGAAAAATAGGCCAGAATTTCCAAAGAGTCTCCCATAAACCCCAAGGAAGAACCCCAAAGTTGTTAAGAAGAAGAATAATTCCGAGTGAAATAAGAAGAAGTGCACTGAAGGCATTAGTGTGCCTTGGTTCCTTGCAGCAAGGTTCTGATACTTGGTTTTCCTTTATCTCTTTATTCATTTTTCTTGGTTAGAATCATGTATCCCAAGATAATCAGAATTACCGGCCAGAATCTGGCAAAGTTGAAAAACCTGAAGACCTGAAAGTTATCAAGAAGAAACAAAATTCCTAGGACTAATATTATTATTCCAAATAATCGTTTTGAACCTTGGGTTTTGGAAAATTCTTTGGCACTTTCAGCAAAACTTTCAGCCTTATCTTTCATTTCATCAGCACCTTTTTTAATACTTAGTTTGGAGATATCACCCTTTTGAGATTCAGAGGGAATAACTAGCCAAAGAACTAAATAGAGAAGTATTCCTGATCCACCAAAGAGGGTAATCAGAACAAAAATAAGTCTGACCAAGGAGGCGTCAATATTGAAAAACTCTCCTAATCCTCCACACACACCCCCGATAACTTTGTCGCTTTCTGATCTTGCCAGTCTGGTATCTTTAACTTCAGTTTTCTTTTTTGTAGCCATAACGCCAACATTTTAATTCTTGGTTATACCCGAAGTCAAATACCTAAGTTGAATTGTTGGGTAATATATTGGACAATAGGCTATGAATTTAACTAAAAAGATTAATCTTTGGCAAGTTGCTGGAACACTTTCTATCGTGGGAGTGATCCTTGCTTCTTACCTTCTTTATAGTTTTTATAATCCCAAACCCAATCTTCTGTGTGATATAAACGACAAAGTAAATTGTCAGGCCGTCACTTCTGGATCTCTGGCCACTTTTGCCAGCGTCCCAGTTTCCTTGATTGGTCTTGTTGGCTATGCTGCAATTCTTTTTTCCTCCTTCACCAAAAGGAAAAAATTAATGTTGGGGATGAGTGTCTTTGGAATGCTTTTTTGTTTGAGGTTAACCATTCTTGAGGTGTTTTTTGTGAAGATTCTTTGTCCAGTGTGTATAGCCTGTCAAACAGTAATGCTTTTAGTTTTTACGATTTCGGTCGTGTTAAATATCAAAAAAATCACGAAGACTTAGTGACTTTTTTAGTGAGTTTTTGAACAACTAGATATAACCAGGGTTATGGCTTTAGCTTCTTCTTTTGAGCACTGAGGGCACTTAATATTAAAGGGTTCACCATCATTAATTTCTGCAGCAGTTTTAATAATCGTCTTTCCAATCACAGCACTATATTGATCCCTTCTAAACGGGGCACCGGAGATGTTGTATGTAGGTGGATTCTTTTTAATCTGAGTAAACAAAATTAGATGACCGCAGTCTGGAAGTTTACATAGAATTTCTGTGGGACTGATGAGCACCTGAGCACATTCCCTTTTTTGACCAATACGAAATCCTCCGGTTAGTTTATCGGATGAATTGGATGATAATTTGGGTTGGTGTTCATTAATTATTCTTTCACGCACTTGGGGATTCTAAACCAATAGTTTGAAGTCAATCAACCCTCAAAAAACACGAAGTTAATATGTAAGAGAAAATCATAGGATGGCGCAGGGTGTTGAAACAGTTTGTTGCTGCGCCATCCTTTTCAAGGAGGAGGTTATTTGTTAAATTTTCTGTAATAACCTAATACCGTTCGGGCGTAAAAAGCTTTATTGTCCATCGGACCATATGCCATTAGCGCCAATCTGGTATCGCCATCATTTTCCTTTAATTTTGTGGAAAATATACGGCATCCGGTCAGAATGTTTGTTTCAGGATCGTATAATTCCTGTGTAGTCGGACGGTCTTGGAACATATTCCCAAAAAGTTGATATGATAAACCGTCGCTAGGCATAACCTGCATTAAGCCCACGGCCCCAGAACTTGAGTACGCGTTCGGGTTACCGCCACTTTCTTGGGTGATTATTGCGGCGATCAAGTTGCACTCCAGACCAAATTTTTGTGCATATTTTCCAATCAGGTCACGCCATTGACGCACGGCTTTTGGTACTTTTTTAGAAAATTCGCACGTTGTTTTATTGTCCGGTTGCTCCTTGCTACCAACTTCTTCGACGATCGTTGCTACATCAGCTTCCTGGATTTTAGCAACTTCAGGAACTGATGCCGCTTCGACTACCTCGACCTTGTCGGCGGCTGTTAACATTCCTATAAGGCAAGTTATTATGAACAAGAGTCCAAGGATGATGAGAATAACTGTTCTGTTACTTCTTACCTTCCCCACTACTTTATCAGTAGCCTCTTTTGGGTTCATATAATACTCCTTTTCCTTGAGATATTTTGAATGTGCCTACGCACAGGCTAGATACATTCTAGCAATGGGAAATACTACCATATTCTGATCCTATAGTCAAGCTAGAGGGTGGGTAGGCAGGGGTTAGGTTTTCTTGCTACAATTAGGGTGGTTCTGGGTATACAATAATTACTCTTATGTTTGGTTTTTTCTCAAAACTTTTAGATCTTAATGCTCGTGAAGTTGAACGACTGGAAAAGACAGTCGTTAAGATTAATGAGTTCGACTCCAAGGCAAAGAAGTTAAAAGATGCCGATTTTGCCAAAAAAACTCTTGAATTTCGTCAGAGGTATGAAAAGGGTGAAGCTTTAGAAGATATGCTTCCTGAAGCCTTTGCTGTTGCTAGAGAAGCTTCGTGGCGAGCGGTGGGCTTAAGGCCCTATGATGTTCAACTGATTGCCTCTTGTGCCCTTTTTGAAGGAAAAGTAGCTGAACAGAAAACCGGAGAGGGGAAAACATTATCTGCAGTTCCTGCGATGTATCTTCGTGCCTTAACGGGTAAAGGTGCACATTTGGTTACCGTCAATGACTACCTGGCTCGCCGTGATGCCGGATGGAATGCCCCCACCTTTCATCTTTTAGGTCTTTCTGTGGGGTCAATTATCCAAGAAACCAAATCTTTTATTTACGATACCGAATACAACGATACCAGCCATGGTGATGAACGTTTGGCCCACCTTAAGCCCTGCGAAAGAAGAGAAGCTTATAAGGCTGATATTACCTATGGAACCAATAATGAATTTGGTTTCGATTACTTGCGGGATAACATGGTTTCTTCATTGGAGGAAATGGTCCAAAGGGGGCATTATTTCGCCATAGTTGATGAGGTGGACTCGGTTTTAATTGATGAGGCCCGTACCCCCCTGATTATCTCAGCTCCTGATACCGAACCGACCAAAAAATACTATGAATTTGCCTCTTTGGTAGAGAAGTTGAACCCCGATACCGATTTTAAGATCGATGAGAAGTCTAAAAGTGCCAGCTTAACGGAACACGGCATTACCAGAGTAGAAAAGCTTCTGGGGGTGGATAACCTGTATGAGAAAAACTTTGAATCTATTCATCACATCGAAAACGCTCTTAGGGCCAAGACCCTGTTCCATATTGATCGTGACTACATTGTTAAAGATAACCAAATAATTATTGTTGATGAGTTTACGGGAAGATTGATGTTTGGTAGACGCTGGAGTGATGGCATGCACCAGGCAGTTGAAGCCAAAGAGGGGGTAACCATTCAGCAGGAGAGTAAGACCTTGGCAACCATTTCTTTCCAGAACTACTTCAGGATGTACAAGCACCTTTCCGGAATGACTGGAACTGCAGCCACTGAGGCTGAAGAGTTTAAGAAAATTTATAAGTTGGAGGTAGTTATTGTTCCTACCCATAGACCGATGGTGAGGCGTGACCAGGGAGATGCAATTTACAAGACCCTGCGAGCCAAATACGGAAGTATCGTAACTGAGATTGAAGAGAAATATAGAAAAGGACAACCGGTCTTGGTGGGCACTACTTCTATCGAGAAAAATGAAATTATTTCGGATTACTTGAAGCGTAAGAAAATTCCCCACAACATGCTTAATGCCAAAAACCATGAACGGGAGGCGGCAATTATTTCCGATGCAGGAAAACCCGGAGCTGTAACTGTAGCTACCAATATGGCAGGTCGAGGTGTGGATATTGTCTTGGGAGGAGCTATGCCGGATAGACCCTCGAATATCTCCAGTGACAGCTATCAACAGTCTAAGGAGTACAAAAAGTGGCAGGAAGAGCATGAGAAAGTGGTTAAGGCAGGAGGCTTACATGTCATCGGTACCGAACGCCATGAATCACGAAGAATAGATAATCAGTTAAGGGGTAGATCAGGTCGTCAGGGAGACCCAGGGTCAACCCGTTTCTATCTTTCTTTGGAGGATGACTTGATGAGGATCTTTGGAGGAGAACAGATCAAAGGACTGATGGATAGACTTTCGGTTCCTGAGGACCAACCGATAGAAAATTCACTTATCAGTCGTGCTATTGAACAGGCCCAGGTGAAGGTTGAAGGCTTTAACTTTGATATCAGGAAGAGCCTGGTTGAATACGATGACGTTGCCAATCAGCAGAGAGAAATTGTTTATAAACTGCGCAAGAAGGTTCTGGAGTCAAAAGATCTAAAAGAGGAAGTGTTGGAAAAGCTGGAGGAGCAGGTTGGTAAATTGGTTATTCTTTCTGAAAACCAAGAGGGAGGAAATTTGGACAAGGACCACATCTTGGTTGGTTTTATGGAGATAGTTCCTTTTGACGACGCCTCCAAGGATCGCATTAAAAAGGAGATTGAAAAGACTGATGACAAAGAAAAGATTAAAGATCTTCTGGTTAGAATCTTGAGAGACATTCACAAAAATAGAGAAGGGCAGGTTGGGGAAGAGATGATGCGTCAGATTGAAAAGTTTGCCTACTTGGGTTCGATTGATCACTTGTGGATTGACTATATTGACCATATTGATGACTTAAGAGAGGGAGTAAGACTCAGGGCTTATGGTCAAAGAGATCCCTTAGTAGAATTTAAAAACGAAGCCTACACCATGTTTGAATCCTTGATGGAAAGAATAGACGGGGAACTCTCCCACCGTATCTTCAGAATCGGGGTTGCCTCTCCCCAATCTGAAATTCCCCTTGCAAGGGCCAGGGCCAATGTTGATCAGGTGGATGCCATGGGGCTGGCACAGGGAAATGCGGATGAAACGGCCAAATCAGGAGAACCAATTGTCGTACCCAAGAAAGACGGCAAAAAAATTGGCCGTAATGATCCGTGCTGGTGTGGAAGCGGCAAAAAATGGAAACACTGTCATTATCCTCAATTGGGATAGTGTTGAGTAAACTTCAGGTGAAATACTAATGTTATAATCCATGTAGATTTTATGCAGCAAACTGAGGAGCAAGACCACTTAATCGTGTATTTGGTTCGTCATGGAAGAAGCACAGCTCGTGACAGCGACAAGAGACAGTCTCCTGATTCTCCGTTAGGTGAGGAAGGCTTAAAACAAGCCAAGGCTTTGGCTAAACGAATGGCCAAAGAGAAAATTGATGTAGTTATTTCAAGTAAGTGGGACCGGGCATTCCAAACCGCAGAAATTGTATCAAAGAAAATTGGAATAAAACTGGAGACAATCGAGGGTGTTCACGAAAAAGAGCAGAACCCCAATTTGTATGGAGCTGATTTGGCAAGTGAAGTACACCAGAGGTATATGGATGAAGTCAAAAAATTTGGTGGTGACCTTGATTGGAAGTTTGATGGCCAAGGTGAGTCTTTGAGAGACCTACTTAAAAGAGCTGAGAAATTTAAGAATCATCTAATAAGTAAACACAGAAGGGAGAGTGTTTTAGTTATTGGCCATGGCCTATTTATTAGAGCTTTTGTGATACTGGCGCTGCTTGGAGATAAGTACGATGATAAAACCTTTTACAGGGTTTTTACCAGTTTATCCTGTGCAAATACTGGAATTAGCTTGCTCGAATTTTTACCTGAGAAAAAACATTGGGAGTTGAGGTACCTTAATGACCACCTGCATATTAGATAAGTTTGTGGATTATCCTCAAGTTGCAGTTTAGCGTTCTGATTTTGGTTTGCAATGAAGTGGAATCTGGTGTATAATATAGGGTACTGATCTCACAAAGACACCCTTTTCTCCAAAAAGTTTTGGTTTTGTGATTCACCTTTTTAGAACAAATTTATGACTGGGACTACAGTTTTTGACGTGATTATTGTTTATTCTGACCGACTAGCTTCAAGTGCGTGCCGTGGGTCCGATGGTGTTTTAGCTCCTTTTCCCAAGGGATCAAGTAAAGCCTTTTATAATATTGTGTACGGCTATCTCCTAGAGACTTGCCAGAAATACCACCTAAAGGCAGCTTTTACTACCTCCTCCGATGTTGTTGGGGCTGGAAGATGTCGAAGTTACTGGCTTTTTGAAAACGGCAAATGGATTAGTGTTCAAAAGCCTGGCTATTCAAAACTAATTTTTGATAAATTCTCACCAGTTAGCCCGAGGATTAAACTTCTACGCGATTTGCTTTTCTCTTCAAGAGCTATTAAACCTTTTAACCACCCGTACGTATTTAATTTATTTTTCGATAAACAGAAAACCTACAATAAACTCCATAACTTTTCTATTCCGACTGTATCTATCGAAAAAAGCACTGGACAAGGTGTTGATAAGGCCTGCCGATCCCTTAAGAAGTTGATATTAAAACATGTACATCAAGAAGATTTTTCCGATGAGATTGTAATGAAGGATAGGTTTGGAGCCGGTGGAAGAAATGTCTATAAATTCAAAACCGATCAAACCAGACAAATGGCTGCGACAATGTTAAAAAATAAATATACCTCTTTTGTCATTCAGCCCTTTGCTAAATTTGATAAGGGGTATAGCTATCAGGAGAGATTAGTTTCAGCTGACATTAGACTTATTTATCTCGGAAAAAAGATAGTTCAAACTTATATCAGGATGGCTAAGGCGGGAGATTTTCGTTGTAATGAGCACCAAGGAGGAGTCCTAAAGTATATTTCTAAAAATGAAGTACCCCAAGAGGTAATTGCGGCCTCCAAACAAATCGTGAAACTAATAAATACAAAAACTTCCCTCTTCGCTCTTGATTTCGTTATGAGTAACAACGGGAATGTTTACTTTCTTGAGGGAAATACGGGGCCTGGCTTAGACTGGAACCTAGCTATAAAGGAAAATGAAATCGAAGCGCAAAAACTAATTAGAATTATTGTTAGAGAGCTGGTTAGAAGAATTAGAGTACCGCAAATTGCTGTAAACAAAGAAATTCCAAAGAGAATATTTAACGTTCCAATAATTGATGACTATGTGGGAGTTTCCGAGGCATTGATTCTGGGTCAATCAGCTACTACCCCTTTAATTGTCCAATAGTTTAACATAAAGGAATAATATGACTTCACGGACACATGATATGATTGCTTTTTCTTCCCTGGTTACCCTTGCTGGAATTAATCCTCCGTTGTCTTTAAACGTTCCGACTCTGTTCGCTTGTTTGGTGGGGAATGTTGTCGGTTCTCTTCTTCCCGATATTGATCAGGCTACGAATAGACTTTGGGATCTTTTACCTGGCGGGAATATCATTGGAAGTATTTTTAAGAAATTGTTTCTTTCCCACAGAACCCTTTCCCATTCCCTTATTGGAGTGTTTTTGTTTTATAAAGGTCTGGAGTGGATGTTGCCAAAAGTCTTTAATCCGGGTTTTATTAATCCACAACTGGTGCTTATTTCAATTATGGTTGGACTAGTCTCTCATCTGGTAGCTGACGGCTTAACTGAGGACGGAATTCCTCTGTTTTTCCCTCTTAAGATTAAGATAGGTTTTCCCCCAGTTCGTTCTTGGAGAATTAAAACTGATCATTGGTTTGAAAAATATATTGTCTTTCCTGGAGTTTTAGTTTATCTTCTATGGTTCGTAACTAAAAATCATCAGTTGTATTTGTCAGTATTCAAAGCAATAAATTAAATGGACTCAAAATTTTCTTTTAAGGCTGGAAAGGTAAGCAAAGGTACTTCTGCCCGAGCTGGAGTAATTACTACTCCCCATGGAATAATTTCCACCCCTGCTTTTTCTCCAGTTGCTACCCGGGCCTCAGTCAGGGCTTTGGATAATGAAGACCTCCTGGATACAAAATCCCAGGTAGTTTTGGCAAACACCTATCATCTGTATTTAAGACCGGGGGTGGAGGTAATTGAAAAGTTTGGCGGATTTGGTCCCTTCATGAAATGGGATGGACCAACAATAACTGATAGTGGGGGATATCAAGTATCTTTTCTTTGGGATAAAGGGAAAGGACAGGGGGAGGAAAATGGAGCTAGGGTGGTGAGTATTTCTGACTCTGGTGCAAAATTTCAGTCGCACATTGATGGATCGCTGCATCTTCTTACTCCGGAAAAATCCATGTCCATCCAAAAAGTTTTGGGAGCAGATATCATTATGGCCTTGGACCAGCCTTTGGGTGAAGGAATATCTGAAAAGAAAGCCAAAGAAGCTTTTGCCCGTACCCTTAAATGGGAAGAAAGGTCATATGTGGCTTGGAAAAAACAGGAGGAAAGCCGAAAAGATGGGACTTTTCAGGCACTTTACGGCATTACCCAAGGAGGAACTGATGAGAAATTAAGAAGGCAGTCTTTGGATTTTGTCTTAAAGACGGGTTTTTGTGGGATAGCCATAGGGGGAGAATCGATTGGGTCAGACCCCGAAGTTACTGCAAAAACTCTGGACACAATTGTTGATCTTTTGCCTTCAGACAAGCCTGTTCATGCACTAGGACTGGGGGGTGGACCTGAAGGAATCTTTGAGGCAGTTGAGAGGGGAATAGATACCTTTGACAATACAGGAATCACCCGTATGGCTAGGTGTGGACTTTTATTTATTTATCCTGAAGATGGGGGCAAAAAGGGAAACAAGTTCAGGGTTGATATCGGGAAAAAGATTTATGCCTCGGACGAAAAACCGATCAGTAAACTTTGTGATTGCTATGCCTGCCGCAATTTTTCTCGAGCCTATGTCCACCATCTGGTGGTTAGTGGGGAGATTCTGGGCTTAAGGTTAACCACGATTCACAATATTCACTTTATTAATGATTTAATGAAAAGAATCCGTGCTTCGATTGTTGACAACAACTTCTCGGAGTTAAAGAAATATTGGCTTACAAATTGAGCCTTGTGGTAAGATTAATTAATGTCCAAAGGTTCTGGTATCCGTTTTGAACGTCTACTGATTGCCATGGGGGCTCCTTTTGTCGCCGGGTTTATAGGTTCCATAGTTACTGCTCCCTCAATCTCTACCTGGTATGCTTATCTGACCAAACCTTCCTTTAGTCCTCCTAACTGGATTTTTGCTCCTGCGTGGACCCTTCTTTATATTCTCATGGGCTTGTCCTTTTACCTGATTATTAAAGATGGGATTAAAAAGGAAAACAAAAGTACTGTTTATCTCTTTTTAGTCCAACTTATTCTTAATAGTTCTTGGTCAATAGCTTTCTTTGGCCTAAAAAGCCCTCTTGCGGGTTTAATGGTTATTATTCCTCTTTGGCTGTCAATCTTGGTGGTTATTATCAGATTCTACAGAATTAATAAGACGGCGGGACTTTTAAACGTTCCTTATCTTCTCTGGGTGAGTTTTGCTTCCTACTTAAACTTGAGCGTTTTTCTTTTGAATAGTTAATTTCCTTCTTGCAACTTATTTAAAGTTATCAGATGATTATTTTCATGGATGATAAGCTATCCTGGATAGAAAAAGACCTGGATTCTCTGAAGGAACAGGGACTCTTCAAAAATATTAAAACCATTGAAAGTGCTATTGGGCCTGAGATTGTCATTGAGGGTAAGACCCTTCTTAACTTCTGTTCTAATAACTATTTAGGCTTCGCCAATAACGACAGACTTAAAAAAGCAGCTAAAGAAGCTATTGATAAATATGGAGTTGGGCCAGCAGCAGTTCGAACTATTGCCGGAACAATGAGTTTGCATCGGGAACTGGAAACCAAACTGGCCCAGTTTAAGGGAGTAGAAGATGTGATCGCTCTTCCCGGTGGACTTCTGGCAAATGTGGCGACCATTCCTGTTTTGGTAGGCGAGGGAGATGTAATCTTTTCCGATGAGTTAAATCACGCTTCCATTATTGATGGTTGTCGTCTTACTAAGGCAGAGATAATTAGATTTACCCATGGAGATGTTAATGGTTTGGAGGAAAAACTTAAAGGCTACGTAGGGAATGGCAAAAAACTAATTATTACTGACGGGGTATTTAGTATGGATGGAGATATTGCCCCACTTCCCAAGATTGTGGAAGTTGCCGAAAAATATTCTGCTATGGTCTATGTTGATGACGCCCATGGTGAGGGGGTCTTGGGAAGCCATGGCAAGGGAGTGGTTGACCATTTTGGCCTTCATGGTCGGGTGGATGTGGAAATTGGAACCTTGAGTAAAGCCTTTGGAGTGGTTGGAGGGTTTGTTGCCGGGAAAAAACTAATCGTTGAACTTTTGAGACAAAAAGCCAGACCTTTCCTTTTTTCTTCTGCCTCAACTCCAGCTGATGTGGGAGCTTCCATTGAGGCTGTGAAAGTACTTGAAGAATCGGACGCTCCGGTCAAGAAGCTTTGGGAAAATGCCGATTACTTTAAAGGGAAGATGAGTGAGATGGGTTTTGATATTGGGCATTCCCAGACTCCGATTATTCCTGTGATGTTGGGAGAGGTCACCTTGGCCCAGAACTTCAGTAAGAGCCTGTTTGAGAATGGTGTTTTCGCCGTTGCTTTAGGTTACCCCACTGTTCCTATGGGTAAAGCCAGGATTAGAGTCATGATTTCGGCTGCTCATACTAAAGCCCAGTTGGATGAGGGCCTTAAAACTTTTGAGAAAGTAGGTAAGTTTCTTGGGGTAATCAAATAGTCAAAAAATCTTCTTGCATCACCCTAAAACATATGTGAGAATGTCTTTCATGGAAGAAGGTCCCAAAAAAGAAGTAACCGTCAGCTACCAGCTATCTATCTTTATTGTTCTTCTTCTTTTTATTGGTTTAGCCATATATCTTGGCCTTAGATCAAATAAAAAAGCTTCTCAGGCCATTCCCTCTCCTTCTCCCAGTGATGAGATTAGTTTTGCAAATCCGACAGCAGCGGGTAATTTAAGTGGAGAGGAGGTGTCTAGTATGCAAGAACCAGAACAGTTGGGAATTGAAGATTTGGTGGAAGGAACTGGAGAGATGGCCGAATCAGGTAAAAAGGTAACCGTAAATTATTTGGGTACTTTAACTAATGGCACTAAATTTGATAGTTCGTATGACCGTAATCAGCCGTTTAGCTTTAATTTGGGAGCAGGGGAAGTAATTAAAGGTTGGGATCAAGGAGTAGTAGGGATGAAAGTTGGGGGAAAGAGACGTTTGACCATCCCTTCATCTCTAGCCTATGGTGACAATGGAATTCCAGGAGCAATCCCAGGTAAGGCAACTTTAATCTTCGAAGTGGAGCTTCTGAAGGTTGAATAATTAGACCTTCAGTCTAAAAGTCTTAGCCACCTTTTTACCGGAGGTGAGAGTGGTGGTAACAACTAGTTTGCCATTAGTTATTCCACTGTCGTAACGGCAAACGCCGTGTGAACAGGTGCCAAAAATAACCTCGCGTGTTGTTGGATCCTCAGCCGTGGTGCTCACCGAACCGGATGCCCCCTGAGTTGTACCTCTTGCCGAGTAGCTTAAGAAATAATCAACTTTAGTGGCTACAGACAGGTTAGAGAATGTGGCGACAACTGCTTTCCTATCACTCCTAAATTTCACTTTGATCCCGATTCGGTTGGTATTAACAGTTGTGGTTCCCGAAGTAGTTTTTGTTTTTGCCTGGGGGAGGAGTCTTTTTGCTTGAGCTGCACTGGGGAAAATAAACCAAAGACCGATTAATACCGCAAGTAAGGGAAAAGAATTTTTAATTCGCATTGGATTCATGATAGTATGTAAGTACTTCCTATGTCAAAGAAAAAAATAAAAATAATTTTATTAATCATTCTCGGAATTGTAATTGGTGGTGGAGGAATATATTTCTGGAAATTTAGAAACATTAATAAAGTAGCCACCTCTCTAGTTCAGGAAGTTACTGATCAAAAAGAGAGTGAAGAGGTTGGTGAAACCCTTACTTACTCGGACGCTTCCGGTTTTTCTTTCCTTTATCCTAAGAGTGTTGAAGTTGTTGATGAAACCCCTGATGATGCAGACTATTACACCCTTCTTAAACTAACGAAGGGAGATGAAAATCTTACTATTTCAGTGATGGATGTTGACCAGAAGACTGTAGCTGGTTTTCTCGAAAATTCCGAGAAGTATAAGAAGGCTGAGCTCTATGGAGCCATTTCTTTAGGTAGTATGAAAGCCGAACAGTATTCCTTAGGAAGTGAGTTGATTACGATTACTATTGACCAGGGGGTCTTGTATCTTGTTGAAGGCCCAAAAGACGGTGGTTATTGGGAGGAAACTCAAACCATAGTTGATGAGAGTTTCGCTTTTGGCAGTACGGCGAAAACTTCAGGTAGTGCCTCAGATGGCGTTGTTTACGAAGGGGAAGAAGTGGTGGAGTAATCAGTATCCTTTAATGAGAAGCAAATTATTTTATTTGCTGCCGATACTAATCTTTCTTATTTATTTTCAGGCGACTCCTCAAATGCTTCTTTTTTATGATGCTCCAGAGTATTTACAGATCGTTACCCAGAATTCTTTTTTGAATAGTTTAGGTGTTGGACATCAGCCACTACACCCTCTTTTTATCGCCCTTTTGTGGGTTTTTGTTAAGGCGGGATCTTTCCTGGGGATTTCTCTGGAATACCTAGCCAACCTTTTTTCCTTGGCCTGTGGGGTTATCTCGATCGTACTTTTTTCCAAACTGAACAGGCTTTATCTTAATAAACAATACCAGAGTGTGGCCCTGGTTATTTACGCTCTATTTTCTGTTACCTTTTTAGTTTCTTCCAATCTTTTGGTTGAGTCTTTGGTTTTACCTCTCTATCTTGGCTCGATATTTTTTCTTTCGGAATATTTACTTCAACAAAAGAAGAAAGACTTGTATATTTATTTGCTGACTCTATTAGTTGTTCCCTGGGTGCATTTGGAGGCTGTTGTTTGGTCGGTGGCTGCCCTGACATTTCCCATTATTTTTGGTCTTAGAGGCAAGATAAAGATAACCAAACTTATTTTGCCTTTCGTGGGAATGACAACCTTATCTTTGTTGGCGTATTGGTTATTTACCAGAGTGGTGGCTTCTGGCCTTTCTGTTCCCTTCGCCATAATTTCTACTCAATATGCATCTTTTGTTACTTTGCTAGGTTTTGCACGAGCTATAAGAAATACTTTCTTGTCTCTAGGAGGAGGATTCGGATATTTAACTCCATTTATATTTCTTGTCTTTGTTCTTAAGAGTAAAAGGAGCCTTCTTTTTAATTTATCTGTCTTATTAATTATTTTTTGCACCTTTATTTCAGGCGCCCACTGGTTTGGAGACTTCATGGTTCGAAGAGTGCTTTTTTTAGCTCCTCTTTTTTCTTTTGCAGTAGTTAGATTATTCAGGAAAAGATCTTGGGTTTACGTTATTTATCTTCTGCCGATATTTATTTCAAATTTCCTGCTTTACACTAAAACTCCTTCACTACTAATGGTTGGTAAGCAGCAAAGTAGGCTGCCATCTGATTCTGCCTTAGTGCAGACGCATTACCTAAGACCTTTTACAGTATGCCCTGAAAGTTGTATTTGGGTGGGGGAGAACGACATGGGGACCATTAATGAATATCTAAAAAGTGGCAAGAGAGTCTTTTTTGATTCACAGGCAATATTTGCTCCTTACCTGACATACGTGGGTAATAATCTTCATATAACTTCTTTAGGGAGGTTTGGGGCATCAGAATCTCAAGTGTTTTTTACTAGGTACAATTTCAATCTTGTTTCTGTGGAGGACCCTGAGTCGAGAATTTTCGTTTATGAAGTTAAAGATATCTCAACCACTCCAAAGCAGAGATTGCTGGAGGGCCTGAGCTTGGTTACCAAGGAGAGGGCAATAATTACGGGAACCGCAAAGCCGGGTGAACCTATTTTGATCTATTCGAGGGCTTTGAAGGATACACTCCAGAGACAAAGACTGGATTATGGGGACGCTGCTCTCTGGATAGTAGCTCTTGTTGCAGGAAAGCGAGAACCGATTTCTTGGACGTATGCTGATGTAAATGGGAATTTTTCATATCCTGTTTTAAAAAACCAATTGAAGGATATTTTTCTCAAAGGCCAAATAGATAGCTTTAATATTCTGGACAATGATACCGAATTCACGGCACAAAACGATATACAAAAAAACTACCCGTTAATTAATATTGACAAATAGTTTTTTAGCCTATATATTTCGGGTACCATGGACGAAACAGTTCAATCACCACAACCCACATATCAACCACCGGCAGTAGTTCCTACCCCTACTTATGCTCCCACCCCTCAAAGCGAACCCAAGAAAGGTAAAAAAACCGTAGGTCTTTTATTTGTTGTCTTGGCAATCATCTTAATTTTGGGTGGAGTCTTTTACTTCCTTGGCAAAAAGGGAGAGAGTGAAGATTTGGAAGCTTCACCAACTCCTCAAGAAAGATTTACCGAGACTGAACCCACCACCGAGCCCTCTCCATCTGAATCTCCAGAGGCGGAAGTAGATAAAGCTAAGGTTAAAATTATGATTCAAAACGGAACAGGGATAGCCAAAGAGGCATCCTACTTAAGTGATAAATTAAAGGTTTTGGGATATGAAGATATTGATTCAAGTAATGCCGATAAACAGGACTATACCGCAACCACTGTTACTTTTTCTTCTAAACTTGCAAGCTCTGTAGTCAGTGAATTAACTAAAGAGCTGGAAAAGGTCTATCAGGATGTTAATACCACCAAAAGCTCATCTCTAACGGTAGACGTTAAAATAATTACCGGTCTTAGGAAAGGGGCAACGTCTAAGCCGTCAGCCTCTGCAACTCCTAAATCAACAGCCACTTCTTCTGCTAGCCCGACAGCTAGTTCTTCTCCTACTCCTACAGCAACAACTGCAACCAACTGAGATAAAACCTCCTGTGATATCATTAATTAAGAATGTTTAAGTTTGCAGAGGTTTTGCAAAACATGCCTGGAGGGAATTTTAGTTTTAAGCTGGGGAAGTTAGAATTTGCCCCTTCTTACTTTACTGCTGTTGCGGTTGTTGTTTTACTTTTTGTTTTAATAATAACCTTGGCCCAAGTGAGGAGACATTTTTTGGACTGGTCAGTCAAAGGGGCGGTTTTTGGATTATTTTTTGGTTTTATTATTGCTCTTATCTTGGAAGGCTTTTTAATCATTGGCGGAAGAACTGCAGTTACTGAGATATTAGGTTGGGAAAACGCCCCCAAACCCATACTTACGGCACTCGATCTTGGTCGTGGGAAATTGGTTGACGTTCTGGGGGTAAGTGATGAAGTTCCTAGTACCTTTGCCCAAAGTAAGATTGGTAAAGATAAAGTGATCGAATACTTTAAAAATCTCTCTTCAGAAGAAGCCAGGGAAGTAAAAAGTGCCATCTGTGAGCCTTGAGCAAAAATATAATCTGCCTTTATTTTTGGGGCAACAATCATGTCTAATTTAAATGAAAATATTGTTGAGTTAAAAAAAAGTTTCCAGAATCTAAAATCATCTTTTAATCTAGAAGAAAGAACGACCAAGCTTAAAAGCCTGGAGGCAAAATCTTTGGATCCTACCTTTTGGGATGATCAAGATATGGCCAGGGGTGTTATGCAGGAGATTGGTGATTTTAGAAGTGACATAGATGACATGAAGAAACTGGAGGAGGGACTTTCGGTAATTGGGGACTTGGTTGGTGAGGGAGCGGATGAAAAGGAATTTGCTGGAGAGGTAAAAGAGTTAGAGGAAGTTGCCTCAGCACTGAAACTGAAATCTTATCTGTCTGCTCCTTATGATAAGAAAAATGCCATTATTTCTATTCACGCCGGTCAAGGTGGAGTGGAAGCAATGGACTGGGCTAACATGCTTTATCGAATGTATCTAAGGTTTTGTGAGAAGAGGACTTGGAAAAATGAAACGATTGAAGTTTCAGAAGGCGAGGAAGCCGGGATAAAAAGTGTAACTTTTAAAGTTTATGGGAGTTATGCCTATGGTTACTTTAAAGGGGAAGCCGGGACCCACCGTTTAGTTAGGCAGTCCCCCTTTAACGCCGATAACTTACGGCAAACCTCTTTTGCTTTAGTGGGTGTTCTTCCGGAATTGGCAGAAACTGATCTGCCGGAGATTGAAATAAAAGACGAGGATCTTGATTGGCAGTTTTTCCACTCTTCTTCACAAGGGGGGCAGAATGTTCAGAAAGTATCAACTGCCGTTAGAGTTAAACACATTCCTACCGGGTTGACAGTAACTGCTCAAACTGAAAGATTCCAGGTACAAAATAGAAAAATTGCACTTGAACTGTTGCGCGCCAAATTGTGGCTTTTGAGCCAGGAGCAGAAAGAAAAGGAAGTTAAGGAAATTAAAGGCGAGTATAGGCCCGCCTCTTGGGGGAACCAAATTAGAAATTATGTTCTTCACCCTTATAAGATGGTTAAAGACTTAAGAACCGGGGTGGAGGTATCCAATCCGGAGGCGGTTTTAAACGGAGAAATCGATGAGTTTATTGAGGCAGAGCTTAAGCTCAAAAAGGAATAGGGGCAACAGTCTATTCTTTCTGACACTTGACACTTGATACTTGATACAAGAAACTGGTAAATGTATATTAAGTTCTAGGTATTATGGAAACATTAAGTCCAAAGGTTCAAACATCATCAGCTCCGGGTCCTGTGCCTAATGCTGTAGGTCCGATCATGAAAAAGTTTTCTTTTAAGAACAAGCATAATCTCTATTTAGCAGGAGCGGCTTTAGGAGTGGTTGTTTTGGGAGTACTTACCGGTTGGCTTCTTTCGGGAGGGTTAAAATCTGGTTCTTCTTCTACCGGAGCTACGGTTCCGGGAGCAGTAGAATCTAAAACCGAAGCGGGATTGGCAGATGAGAGTACTTTCAAAGATACAGCCACCGGTACTTTGGAAAAGGGCGGGATATCTGGCGAAGGAACACACCACCTTGTTCGTGATGGTGGGGCAAGTCAGTATGTGTATTTAACCTCCACAGTTATTGATCTTGGAAGTTTTGAAGGTAAGAGGATTCAGGTCTGGGGAGAAACCATCTCCGCCAAAAAAGCAGGTTGGCTAATGGATGTAGGAAAAGTTAAGGTTGTGAACTAAGTCTTCATTTCTTTAGATGTTCCAGAAAGCGAGATAGAGAGTTGTCTCGTGGACGAAAATCTTGTAAGCTGGTTTGTGATGGTCAAGTTTGAGAATGTTTCTAAAAAATTTGGGAATATTATTGCTCTTTCGGATATTACTTTTGAGGTGGAGGACGGAGAGTTTGTGTTCATTACTGGCCCTTCAGGATCAGGTAAGACCACTCTTTTAAGACTTCTGATGCGTGAGCTCTTGCCCGACCACGGGAAGATTATTGTTGGTAAGCAGGATATTGTTAAACTTGAGGGTAAAGAGGTCCCCTTCTATCGCCAGGGCATGGGCGTGGTTTTTCAGGATTTTAAGGTTCTTCCGGAACGTACAGTTAGGGAAAATGTTGAAGTTGCCTTGGCAGTTATTAATATTCCTCAAAAAGAATGGATCTCAAGAGTGGATCACGTCTTGAAACTTGTTGGCTTGATGGAAAGAGCCGAGCTTTTTCCCTCCCAGCTTTCTGGAGGGGAAATTCAAAGAGTTTCCTTGGCTAGAGCACTGGTAGTTAATCCCAAGATAATCATTGCCGATGAGCCGACGGGAAATTTGGACTGGGAAACTGCTACCCAGATTATGGATTTGTTTGAGAAGATAAACAAAGAAGGTAAGACAATCTTTGTTGCTTCACATCACGAGGCTATAATGAAGAAGATGGGTAAAAGAGTAGTCAAACTTAAAGGAGGAAAGTTAGTCAAATGAACATTCATTTTAAAACCGCTTTTTCAGGAATTAGAAGATCGCCCTTTCAGGCTTTCTCGGCTGTTTTAGTCTTGAGCGTGACTTTCTTTGTGGTCACTATTTTGACTATTTCTCTATATGCTTCAGACAAGCTTCTTAACTATTTCGAAACACGTCCCCAAGTAATTGCCTTTTTGAAAGATGATATCTCTTCAGGCGACATTTCCTTCCTTCAAGAAAGGCTAGCACAAGACATGCGGGTAAAAGACATTAAGTATGTATCTAAGGAAGAGGCCTTGGCCATTTATAAGGAAGCTACTACAGATAATCCTTTGCTGGCCGAGCTGGTTACCCCGTCAATTTTTCCGGCAAGTCTGGAGTTTTCTTTAACTGATTTGAATTATGCCAAGGATGTCATTGAAGAAGTTAAGAGTGAGGCTGTTGTTGACCAGGTGGGTTTTACAGCCAACCTGGGGGGTGAGGCCACTTTGCAAAACACTGTCGAAAGACTAAGGTTAATTACTAAATACGTACGCCTTGGCGGAGGAGTCTTTGTGGGTATTATGCTGTTGGCTTCATTCACAGTTCTGGTGGTGATTATCAGCATGCGCTTAACTACCAGAAGAGGTGAGATTGAGATTCTAAATCTTATTGGAGCTACAGTAAATTTCATTAGGGGACCGGTAATCATTGAGGCCTTAACTTATGTTGCCGTGGGAGTCTTCTTGGGTTGGATTCTGGCTTTTATTATTACCCTTTATCTCTCTCCTTCATTGGTTGCCTATTTTAACCAAATCGAAATCTTGCCTAGAAACACCATCAACTTATTTGGACTGTTTGGAATGATTTTGGGAAGTGAACTAGTAATCGGCTTAACCTTGGCTCTTATTGGAGGTTTCCTAGCCGTCTCAAGATCCCTTAAGAAAAAATAATTTACAATATTTTATCCATGTCATGCAACGGCGATTATTAAATGTCTTTCTTCTTTTAATCCTCTTTTTTAGTATCTTCTTGGGGATATTCAGCAGGAATGTTTTTGCAGATGAGGCTGGCGACAGAGCTGCTCAGCTTCAGAAGCAGATTGAAGAATATCAAAATGAAGTTAGTCGTCTGAAGGCTCAGGCTACTACTCTTACTAATCAAATAAAACAGTATGATGCTCAGATTGCTCTTGCCACTCTGAAGATTACCCAGACCGAAGAGAAGATCGATATGTTGGTGGGTAGGATTGGACAGTTGGAGACTTCCCTTACAGCTCTAACTGAAGCTTTTTCCTCTCGAGCAGAAGAGACGTATAAAATGGCCAGGCTTGAAGAGCCACTTCTTTTTCTGGTCTCTGCTCCAGACCTAGACACTGCAGTTTCTCGGTTTTATTACTTAAGGAAAATCCAACAGTCGGATAGGGAGTTGATGATACGTCTACAAAGTGCCCAGACTAATTATCAGGATCAAAAGAGCGAGCAGGAAATTCTTCAAGCAGAACTGGAAGAACAGAAAAAGAGTCTTGATGTTCAGAAAAAAGCTAAAGCAAACCTACTGACGGTTACCAAGAATGATGAAAAAAAATATCAGCAACTTTTGGCCCAGGCAAGAGCTGAGTTTGAGGCCATACAGGCCATATTGGCAGGTAAAGGGACTGAAGAGGAAGTAGGCAAGGTAAGTCAAGGGCAGAGGATCGCATCGGTTATTCAGGGAGCATCATGCAACTCCAGTGGAAGTCATCTTCATTTTATGGTTGCACAGGGTGGAACCACTTTTAATCCATTTGCATATCTAAAGGGAGGGATTGATTATGTGAATGATTCTAATGGGGACACCTTTAATCCTTCGGGAGGTTGGGATTGGCCCATATCTCCAAAAATTGATTTCAATCAGGGTTACGGCAGCGATACTTGGTGTATAAAATATGGGACTTGTGGGAAAATATACTCTTTTCACAATGGTATAGACATAGACAGTTCGAATTTCGAGGTGAAAGCGGTTAAAGCCGGAACCCTATACAGGGGAAGTTATAGCGGTAGTGGGGGTTGTCGCCTAAAGTATGTGAGGATTGATCATGACGATAGTGATATTGGTACCTACTATTTACATATTAATTACTAGTTGATTACCAAGGAAATGTAAAAGTGAAAGGTAAAAACCTGCCGGCCTTTGGTCTTGTTGCGACTATTCTACTACTAGTTTTCTTTTTCATTTGTCCCCCTTACGCTTCGGCGGTTACTATTAGTATCAGTAATCAGCCATCCCAGATTTCCGAGGAAGAATTTAGTATAGATGTCAATCTTGATGGTCCAACTTCTGGAACAACAAATTACTTACGGATAGATTTGTACAAAAGCGGTACTACAAGTTACTTTGGTGAAACTTACAATGGGACGGGTTGGTACAACGGGTCAGATGGTAAATCTTATTTTCCCGTAATAATCAGTTCAGAAAGCACCGCCTCGGCAACTCTAAAAGGAAGGATTGGTAATCCAAGCTCATCAGAATACCCCGGACCAGGAGAATATTTGCTTAAAATTAGGAGGTATACTGCCTCAGGGGGTACTTCCAATTCTGATAAACAGGATCCAGTTAGTTTGACAATTAGTGTTGATTTTTCTACTCCTACTCCAACGATAACAGCCACTCCGACGACTACTGCAACCGCAACATCGGCGCCAACACAGACTGCAACCTCAACTCCAAAACCAACTCCAACGAAAACCTCAACTCCAAAACCTACCACTACACCAACTCCTACTACTTCAGATTCTCCAGAGGCAAGTTCTTCTGAAACAGATCTGCTCCGGACGCAAGTTTTGGGTGCAGAAATTGTTTTAAGTCCCACACCTAAAGTTGGTGCTTCAGATAGCAAGAAGATTCCTGCCTTTGCTTATGTCTTTGTAATTGTGGGGGTATTGGTCCTTGGGGCTGGGGGATATTTGCTGTTTGTAAGCTCGAAAAAAGAATATAATGGTAAGACGGATGAAGGCAAAATCGAAAGTTAAAACATCGTTAGTGGCAATGTTTTGCCTTTGGCTTCCAGTTATTTTATGGTCCTGGGTGATCTTCTGGTTTTCCTCACGAACTTTCCCTGTGTCGTCTGAAATGTACTGGAAAGACTTTATAGTTAAGAAGACGGCTCACCTTATTGAGTACGCAGTTTTATCTGTTCTTTACTTTAGAGCCCTCAAAGAAAGTGGTATGGAGAGGAAAAACGCAGCCATACTGGCTATAATACTGTGTTTTCTCTATGGCGCTAGTGATGAGATTCATCAGGCCTTTACCCCAGGACGAGAACCGAAGGTAAGAGATGCACTTATTGATGTAACTGGTGCTGGTCTGGCAATGCTTGGAATATGGAAATTATTACCCACGGCCCCGAAGAAACTAAAAGTCTGGGCCGAGAAATTGCAAATAAATTAGTCAATAAACCCTCAGATAAAGGAGGTGTCTTAGTGGTTGCCCTCAGTGGGGAATTAGGAAGTGGAAAAACTACCTTCACTCAAGGATTTGCGGAAGGATTGGGAATTACCAGTAGAATTCTTTCCCCAACTTTTATTCTCATGCGTTCCTATGAGTTAGAGGATCCGGGAAGAAGCTTCTATCACATAGATTTATACCGTTTAGAAGGTGGAATCAAAGAAGAAATGGCTAATTTGGGAATATTTGATATTTTTGATGATCCTAACGATATTGTTCTTATTGAATGGGCCGAAAAAGCTGAGGGTTTGCTTCCCGAGAAAACTGTTTGGGTAAGGTTTGACAGAATTAATGAGAACGAAAGAAAAATCGAAGCCACCGATTTTTAGTGATATGAAATTATTTATTGATACATCCGATAGAGATAAAATCACCATTGGTTTAGATGGAATGAAATTTGAAACCGAGGCAAGGAAGGAGACTTCACAAAAACTTTTACCGTTTATTATTGATACTCTGGAGGGGGAAGGAAAAGTCTTAAAAGATATTACAGAAATAGAAGTTGCTTTGGGTCTCGGTTCATTTACTGGGCTAAGGGTGGGGGTGTCGGTTGCGCAAACACTGGGGTGGGTTTTAGAAGTTCCTGTTAACGGCAAGAATCTTTCTCAGGGAGAAGTGTTGGAGATTAAGTATGAATAAAATTAGACAGTTGGGGAATGTATTAATTATTTTTGCCTTGGGTGTTCTGTTTTTAACTTTCTGGCCAGTCTTAAAAGAGGAAATCGACTATCAAATTGGTCGAATTTCGCAAGTTACCTACACCCTTGATCCGCAGTCCGGATTTAAAGAGAAAGTGCTTACTCCTCCCAATACTGATTTTTCGATCGTCATTCCAAAAATTGCAGCAGTGGCTCCAATTATTGCAAACGTGGATTCCCAAAACCCTCAGGAGTTTTTGTCTGTACTAAAAAAGGGAGTAGCTCATGCCAAAGGGACGGCTTACCCCGGAGAGGAGGGAAACGTTTATCTTTTTGCCCACTCAACAGACGCCTTTTTTAACGTCAGTAAATATAACGCTGTTTTCTATCTCATCGGTAAATTGGGTGAGGGGGATGAAGTGGATATCTACTATAAGGGTGGGAGGTATATATATAAGGTATACGAGACTAAGGTTGTTGATTCCAATGCTACTGAGTATTTGGGGAAGATTACCGAAGGAGGTACTCTTACCCTACAAACCTGTTATCCTCCAGGAACCACTTTCAGAAGACTAATCGTTCTTGCGAGCTTATTAAAGTGATCCCTTTTTTGTGGATAACTTGACATTAGGTACATTGAGGAATTACTATATACATGTTCTATTAATTTTTCAGCTCTGTCTCAGAAAAGTTGATAAGACAAAGGGAAGCTTTGACGCGCATTCTTAATTCGGTCGCTTTGATTGCGCTGAGCTAATAGCGAAACCGACCCACCAATAATCTATGGGTTGGTTTAAAGTTAGAAAACTTTTGTCTTCAAAAACTAAGAGGCTTTTGCTTTCTTCTCTTTCTTTGTTTTCTTTACTCTTTAATTCCTTCTCTCCTTTCATGGCCGTAGCCTATGCACAAGAAGCCTCTCCTACCTCCCAGCCGGTGGCAGAACAGTCAGTCGAATCGGCCAATACCCCTCTTGAAGCAACAATTGCTCCAACCGATGAGGCATCACCAGAAGTAACACCTGAGGTGATACCCACTTCCACTCCGACGGATACACTGGTAGTTGAACCAACAGTTGTTCCGGCTCCAACAGCAACAGCAAGTTCAGAAGCAATTACTTTAGGTGAGACACCTACTGCTGAGCCTTCAGCTGAGCTTTCACCAACTCCAGAGCCGGTAGTTGAAAAGGAGTGTTTGACTGACCAGGTTATTCTCGACAGCTTAAATGAGGATTGGAATATCGATCTGGAAAAGGGTATCTCTGAAACAAAAGAGAAGGTTACATTGGGAGTAAAGTACATTTTTCCACAAGAGAATAAAGTAACCTTAACCTTTAAGTGCCTTCCCAAGGATGAAAGTTTAAGAACCACTCTTAAAATCGAGAAAGTGAAAATTTCCGATCTTGATCTCCCCGGGGGAACAAACCCATATGGAGAGTATGCCTATGACATAACCACAGGAATGAAGAATGGTGATTTTGAATATGAAGTAACCCTTCCAAAACCAGAGGATCAGGAGGCAAAGGTTTCATACATGGAAGATGTTAACGCAGAGGTTAAGGTGGTTGATGAGGGAAAAGTAGACCAGGGTGGGGATAAGATAAAAGTGGGGGGTTTGGATCATTTTACTATATATTTTGTTTCAGTTTCATTGACTACAGCTACTTTAAATAATCAAACCCACGTTGATGTAGCTCCTAATGAAATAATTACTGCAAATCTTAATGTCGCAACTTCTAGCTATTACGGTAGTAGTGACGATTGGAAGTCTACATCTTGGAAGATTGGTAATGGAGCGTGGCAGTGTATAGGTGATCCTGATTACACTAATTCTGGAAATCACTCATATAGTTTCGATATTGCAGCTCCTTCCCAGCCAGGGAATTATGATGTGTCTTTTAGAGCCTACAATAGCGATAACTGTACCGGGTCTTGGTGGAGCTATACTGAAACCTCTCTCCATAATGGAATAACAGTATCTCAATATATTGCTCCAAACCCAACCCTTTCTTCTTCTTGCGGACTAGATGTTGCTCTGGTTTTAGATAATTCCGGAAGTGTGGGTTCAAACCTGGGTACAATGAAAAACGCTTTCAAGAGTTTTGTGGACTCTCTTGCAGGTACTCCTACCCAGTTTTCAGTGACCTATTTTAACGATACGGCTCATGTTCAGCAAGTATTTAGTGGTAACTCCGCAACTGTTAAGAGCGCTATCGATAACGTTCCATTTGCTGGGGGGAGTACTAACTGGCAGGATGGACTTTTGAAAGCAAAGCTTACTTATGATCCACGGCCCAGTGTACCAAATTTAGTGATTTTCTCTTCTGATGGAGATCCCAATAGGTATTTCACTAATATTTCTGACGAGAATAATCCGACTGGACTTACTGGCCCTGGAAATGGTTTTGATTCAGCTTCGCATAATGCAGCTATTTCGCTGGCCAATACTATAAAAGGTTCTGGCACACGTGTTATTACTTTGGGCATTGGAGGAGGCTCAAATATGCAGTCAAGAATGGTTGCAATATCCAGTGCTGATGCTTACTACAACGCCGGTAATTTTGACGAGCTTTCTACTGCACTGAACGAGATTGTAACCGATCTTTGCGGAGGAACAATTTCTGTAACCAAGCTGGTTGATGGACAGGCAGCTTCTGGTTGGGATTACTCAGTATCGGTAACTGGTGGAACACCAAGTCCTTCAAGTGGAATAACAGACGGAAGTGGTAAGGTTAACTTTGATATCAATCCAACCGATGGTCCAGCTACAGCCTCGGTTATTGAAACTGTTAAAAGTGGTTATCAAATAGTGAGTGCGAGTTGTTCAACTGCTACCCATGGAGTGGGTACCTTCGATGGGGTGGATAGTGTAGATGGAATAACTGTTGGAGCTTCAGACGTTATCTCCTGCACCTTTAATAATAGGCAGTTACCAACTACTGGAACGATTACTTTTGTCAAAGACGCTCAGCCTGATAGTAGCCAGTCCTTCCATTTCGCCTACGGTTATAACACCTATCCGATCAGAGACTTTAACTTAGTAGATGATGGTGGTGATGGAAGTGAAACCATAACCTTCACTTCAATTCCTACAGGCGCTTACTCTTGGACAGAAGATGCAGTGACTGGATGGTCGTTAGACGGCATAACTTGCGATGATGCAAATAGTGGAGTTAGTGCCACTAATCCCCGAACTGTTAACGTAAACCTCGAAGGCGGAGAACACGTTACCTGCAAATTTACGAACACCTGGGATACTGGGTCTATAAATGTCCATAAATTTGAAGATATGAATGGAGATGGGCTTCAAAACTATGGCGATCCTGATAAGTCTGGTTGGGAGATGTATCTATACAGCGGTTCGGAGTGTGTTTCTCAAAACATTATTACCCATCAAGCTACAGGTACAGGTGGATTGACCACCTTTGATGATCTTCTTCCAGGCGTATACAGTGTTTATGACAACTACTTCGGAAGTGATGTTAATGTTGATCCAGCACAACCAACCAATGGCTTAAGTTGTAGAACAGTAACAGTAACAGGGAATCATGCAGAGAATATCGATTTTGGTAATTTTATCAGGTGGCAGGTGGCAGGAACTAAATTTGTAGATTCAGATGGCGACGGTATTTGGGATAGCGGTGAATCACCTAAGAGTGGTGTAAGGATAGAATATTTTGTCTTTGATGGAGAGCAATGGGTGTCCAATGGTAGTTCTATTACAGGGAATGATGGAATTTACAGATATCAGTCTTATGATCCAAGGCCATTTAAAGTTTGTGAAGTGGTTCCTAGCGGGTGGACAAGAACTATGCCTGGTGATTCCGATTGTTATGAAATAAATCCAGTTAGTGGTGGCAACTACACAGAAAGAAACTTTGGCAATTTCGAACTGGGAGGTGCCTACGGATGTAAGTATGAAGATATTAATGGAAACGGAACAAGAGAAAAAGAGTCAGAGCGACAACTTGCGGGTTGGACCATACGTCTATATAACTCCGATTGGGTTTTGGAGGAAGAAACACTAACTACCACAAACGATTCGATTTATGGCAACAACTACAGATTTGACCATGTCATGGGGACTGGTACTTACTATCTTTGTGAGGTTATGCAGCCTGGATGGATACAGACAGAACCTGGTACGGGGATAGAGGAGGGAAATGCTGTTCTGAATGCATCTCCGAATTACTCTTCGGAAGGGACATATTGTAGGCGAATAAATAATAGCTATTCTGGCAATTGGTGGTCTGGTCAGAGGTTTGGAAATATGGAAACCTTGCTGGGACTTACTTTGGCTAAGTCAAATACAGTTAGCGGTTTAACGGTTACCTACTCATTAGAAGTTGAGAACACAAGTAATCAGGACCTTTCCGTTACAATTTATGATTCGCCTCCGGGAGGCTTTAGTTATGTTTCGGGATCAAGTCAGTATGATGGCTCTTCAATTGGCGACCCGGCCGATAATAGTGGCCTTCTTTCTTGGACAGTCTTCCTCGCAAAGGGTGAGAAGAAAACACTCTCTTATCAAGCGACGATTTCTGGCGAACTGAAGGACGGAGTTTATACTAACCAAGCTTATGCGAGAGGTGTGTTCGCCTTACTTGACCGCGAGTATAAAGTTACCTACTCTAGGAGTGTAGAAACTGGACTGGTTTCGTCTGAGGTCTCTATCATCAAGGGTTTGTCTTATGGAGGAACTCTTTCTACCACGACCTCTGTTTTAGGTGCATCAACCGGTCAGGTTTTGGGGGCTTCAACAGAGCTTCCTGGAACTGGAAATCCAACTATGATTTTGCTTATCGCCGGTCTTTCTGGCATACTCGGTCTTTCTTTAAGACGCCTATCCAAAAAATATGAAAAAAATTAAAAACATACTCTTAATGTTGGTGTTTTGGGCTATTGGACTATTGGTTTCTGTAAAGCCAGCTTTGGCAATTAGTCCTACTATTGTTATTAGCAAGCTTCCTGAGTACATTACCTATCAAACTTTTAAGCTTTCCTATTCAGCTTTGACTGATAACCCTTCTTCTATTCAAGTTCAGTTCTACAGTATGAAAGAGGGCGGAAGTTATTCTGCTTTTGGTTCTGTTAAAAGTGGCGCTTCCGGACAAGTAGATGTCGATTCCAATCAGGTTGGCGAGAGCGGAAAGAAATATTGTTTTAAGGCTGAGATTGTGGGTTTGGCTACATCAAATGAGACTTGTACCATATTTGATAACTCTGGGCCCGACTCTGTGGGAGGATTCTCTAAAGAAAAATTAGGACCATCTACCTACAAGATTAAGTGGCACACCCCCAATAATAATGATTTTGCTCAGGTGTACATCTATCGCGGCGATGAGCCAGGTTTTGAAGCTGATAGTGGTCACTTTGTCTATGCTCAGGGCGGAGAGAAAGATAAAGATATGGAGTGGACTGATGCCGGAGCAGATCCGACCAAGGAACACTACTATCTCATAAGAGCTTTGGACAAAGCAGGTAATTCCTCTGGGTTGGTTGGAGATGCAAAAACTACTACCGAAACAGTGTATGCTTCCGGTAGTCCAGTTTCTGGGTCAACCTCCGGAAAAGTAGTTAGTTTGCCAACCGAAGGTGAAGTTTTGGGTAATGAAACTACAGTTCCTGAAGAAGTTGTGGTTCCTTCCCCAACTGAGGCTCCAGGCGGGGTTTTGGGTCAGGCCGTTCAGTTTGCTCAGAACAAAACTAAACTAACAGTGGCTATCGTTGCCGGAGTTATCTTGGTTGGAGGTTTTCTCTACTTGAAGTTAAGAAGAAAAGCTTCGTAATTTCCTTCTAAGGGTTATTAATTGATTACTCTAGTGAAGAGGCTTCTTTTAGTTTTTCAATATCTTTGATGATGATGCTTTCTCTTGATTGGGTGATTATTCCATCCTTCTCCAGCCTCTTTATCTGAATACTGGCTGTTTCCCTAGAAATGCCTGCCAAACTGGCAATAACCCTGTGGGTGGTGGAGAAGTCAATCTTGGTAACACCCTGCTCGTCTGTTGAGCCAAAGTCTCTAATTAAAGAAACGAGGATTGAGGCAATTTTGTTGTAAGAACGACCTGCCGAGGAGCTTTCGATGTGCATAAGAAGGGAGTTAAAGGCATTGGTGGTGGCCCCAAGGGCAAGAAGTGAGGCTTCTCTGTCTTTTTCAATGAAAGCTAAAAAGTCTTCCAATGGAGCCTTCCAGACTTCTGTATCCGTAATAGCCTCGAAGAAGTAGCGGCACTCTTTCTTATTGAGGCTGTACATCAGTGACAAGTAGAAAAGAGGCTTAAAGAGATTAATGGTGATCTCTTTCCCGTCTAAGGTTGTGTTGTAGAGGCGGACATAGCCCTTCTTGACGAAGTAGACATTGGTGAAGGTGTCTCCGGGCCTTAGGATATTTTCCCCTTTTTTGTAGGTTGTGAGGCGGTACTGCTCAAAAAACTTGATTAGCGTTTCCTCAAATCGAGATATCACTTTTCTAGCTTTGATTTTAGCACAGAAGTCGAATTTTCGCATATTTTTGGTAAGAAATCTTACTTGAACAGTAGCTGAAAAATGACTGAGGTAATCTTGTTTCTATTTAACAATAGGGTTAATGAAAAAAGTAATTATTTCAATACTCCTTGCCCTCACCCTGTTATTTACCCCTGCAGTGACTGCAATCTCTTTTGCCCAGGATATATCAGATACAGAAATACTTAGATTAATGAATGAAGAAAGAAGAAAACAAGGCCTGGTCGAGTTTAAATTAAACCCAATGCTTTCCTCTGCCGCTTATAGTAAAGCCAACGACATGTTTCAAAAGCAGTATTGGGCTCATAATTCGCCACAGGGAAAAACTCCTTGGCAGTTTATCTCTGAATCGGGGTATCAAGGAAGGTTTCTGGGAGAAAACTTGGCTAATGGGTACACTAGTCCGGAGGGTGTAGTTGCGGCCTGGATGGCCTCTCCCGGTCACAGAATGAATATTTTGGCAGGGAAGTATAGCGATGCCGGAATCTCAGTCGTCAATGGAAATTTAAACGGGAGAGATATTACTTTGGTAGTTAGCATGTTCGGTGGAAAGTACATGTTCAGCACAAATTAAGGTTTAGTTTTGCAGGTTGTCAAAGGTGTTATGATAAATACAGCTATTGACACTGTCCCTCCGTAAAAAATGTTAACACTACATTTTTGTTACAACCTGGTACACTTCAGACATTTTTTTGTTTACAATTTTTCATTTTAAATTATGTTTTTTATAGTTCCATTTACCATTGAACTACCCCAAATTCCAACTGTAGAAATTCGGGAGAATATCCAAAAGGTAAGTCAGGCTGTAAACTTTGCCACATATCCAGATGCGGGTTATTCCCAAAAAGAAGTTAATTTTTCTTGCGGGCAGATGGTGTACGTGAGATACCAGCTGATATCAGATAAAACTGGGGAAGCTTTGGTTACCATTTTGGATGCAAATAAGATCCAAGTTTATTCTTTTGAACCAGCCAATGATGGGGGAATCTACACTGGGAGTTTTGTGGCCCCAGGTTCTGCTGGAACATATTATGTGCATCTGGAAATAACCGGTGAGGGTTTAGCGGTCTCTATGGAACAGAATATTAATGTTGATTGCAAAATTGTTCAGCAAACTCCAGAGGAAAATCCATTTCTATCATATTCTCCGAGTCCCGAAAGTAGTGCGCTTCCCACTTTCACACCATTAAGCGAAGCTACTCCAGCTTCAAATTTACTCAGTAGGATTAAAGCCTATTTTGTGAAAATCTTCAGAATATTCGGCGTTTTTTAATTCTTGACAACATCTTCTGTAGTTAATTACTATGGATGAGATAAAACGATAGATCTTCCTGCTGCCCCAGATAGGTCTTCGTAGAAGTGTAGTTTTTCATCGGCGGAAAGCTTTGACGCACAACTTTGTTTGGTCGCCAGGTGTTGTGCTGAGCTAAATGGCGAAACCGGCCTCCGAATCAACCGCTTATGGGCTGGTTTTATAATAAGAAATCTGCGCCGAATAATATTCTTACTAGGGTTGTTTTGCATGGCTTCTACATCTTAGCTTCATTCACTTGCTATCCAATTACTTTCGAAAGTATTTCTTGGATATGAAAGAAAGGAGGTGAAAAATCAATGAAAAAATTAATCGCGTTAGCAGGTGCAGCAGCTATGATGCTTGCTAGCACAGGTGTAGCTTTTGGAGCTTTTATTGTTAATAATCAAGCAGCATTCCAGAACACGAAAGGCGCAGCTATTTCAAATACTGGTCTTAACTTTTCTTCTGGAGCGATGTCATTTCAAGGAACGGGCATGGCCTCATCCTATTCAGAGTCTGTTTCTAGTGCAAATGATGTCAAGGTATACACAAACGATTCGTTTACGTTTGTGTCTAACGATCAAGTAGCATTCCAGAACACGAAAGGCGCAGCTATTTCAAATACTGGTCTTAACTTTTCTGGTGGTATGCTTTCTGGTCAAATGACCGGTCCTGCATTTTCGTATTCATCCGCAGGTTCGGCTGCAAATTGGGCTGTAATCAAAACCTATTAATTTTGAAGCCTTGTGGGGGGTGCCAATTGGTGCCCCCCAAGCCCAAGGTTTTTGTTGGTGTGTGAGTTTGTTAAAGGGAAGGAAACAAAAAATGAAAATTAAAAAAGTATTCATAAACAGTTTGTTCTGTTCTTTTGTTTTTTGGTACAGCATCTTTTCTGCTGGATTACCTTTAGTGGCTAGAGCAAATGATGAAAGCCCTTCTCCTGAGGCAACTGCCGAAACTTCTCCTTCAGAATCACCTACACCTGTTGCTACCGAAACTCCCGTGGCAACTGAGACGCCTCCTGTGACAACGGATGACGAAGTCTTTTCGGCAGCGAATGAATCTTTGCCAGAAGGATTCTACACACCAACTCCTACACCTGACACCACTGTTGAAACAGGTGATGCTGCAAGTGTGGCTCTTTCTGAATCAGAGGGTAATATTCTTGGGGTAGAAGTATCTTCAGAAGGAAATGGAACAACTGAAAGTAATCCAAGTACTGAGAGTTCTGGAGCGCCTAGCTCTCAGGATAGTTGTTCTTCTCCTTGTTCCTCTGATGTTACTGTTGTAAGTACTCAAGATGCAGATTCTGAAACAGTATCTACTGCCTCTGCAACTACTGGGGATAATACTGCTTTGGGGGGTGCAGTTGAAGTAGTTACTGGCGATGCTTTGGCAATTGCCTCAAGTATTAATATCTCTAATATTAGTTTGATTGGTTCAAATATTTATTATTTAGTTGATACCATTTCTGGAACTGAAAGTGGGGATATTAACCTATATGAGATCATGCTCCAGCTCCAGTTGTCTTCACTTTCTAATATTCCACTTGATCTGATTGTCCTAAGTTCCCAGACTGCTGATCAAAATACTTCCTCCTCAGCAAGTTCTGATACTGGAGGAAACTTGGTTTATGCAGGTACTGCCGGTGTGGATACAGGAGATGCGACTTCAGTTTCCAGTTCCATAGATCTGGCCAATTTCCTTTTAGTTGGATCTTCCGGTCTGTTCTCGATAGTTAATGTTGCGGGAACTCTTAATGGAGACATTATTCTTCCTAATATTTCGGGATCAAATGGATCTCTACCTTGGTCGAATATTTATATTGTAAATGACCAGACCGCTGATATTAATAATTCCTCTGGGGCTGACGCAGACAGCGGGGGGAATATCCTTAACGCTAGTGGAAGTGCAACTACAGGGAGTTCAACTGCGAGTTCTAGTAGTGTTTCCATTGCCAACATTCTTAAGATTGGAGACAGCTGGGGAATAGTCATCCTCAATATCTTTGGTAATTGGCAGGGAGCACTCAAAAACTGGGAAGCACCAGGTGCAGTCTCCGAAGTAGGGATGGGAAGTACCATGTTGGAACAGAATGGTGAGGGAAATGGGTCTGCCTGTGCTGAATGTGGAAGCCTGACAGTTGTCTCCAACCAGGATGCCAATATCACTAACGCTTCCCAAGCCGATTCGAGTACTGGGGAGAATATTCTTAATGCCACTAGTGGTACTTTATCTACCGGCAACGCTCTATCTATCTCCAACAGTTTCTCTCTGGCTAATTTGGTTGGAATTGGGGGAAACTTCTTTGTAGGAGTTTTCAATGTAGTTGGAAATTGGTTTGGGGACTTAGTGGTTGCCTATCCTGACCTTACGGTATCTATTACCGACAATAAAGATGAGATCCATCCCGGAGAAAGTCTTGAATATCAGCTTACAGTTACCAATAATGGGGATGGATATGCCAATGGTGTTGGCTTAGGTTTTACCGGACCTTCAGGCTTTGTTAATCAGGGGCTTTCTTCTTGGGATATTCCACAAATAGCACCTGGTGAGTCACGAACTTTTAATGTTGGTGGTTATATCAGCTCTGATTTCACTTCTGAGGGAGTGCTCACTTCAACCGCGAGAGTTGCTATGGTTGATGATGAAGAGAGTGAAGAAAATAACGAGGCCACTGACTCAACAAAATTAACAATTTCATTAGGTTCAGACGGATCATCTGATCCAGATCATACCAACCCCAATTTAAAAATCTCTATTAGTAATAATGTTGCAGCCTATATCTTTCCGGGAGACACTATCCTGGCAACGATCGTGGTGGAAAATGATGGGCCTGTTAAAGCTAAGGATGTAAGCATAAAGGGAAGTCTGTCCAATGACCACCCTATGCCCACCATCCCCATGGACTGGAGCCTTGGAGATATGGAACCGGGGAGAAAGATTACTATTCAATTTAGCATCTCGCTTATTAAGGATCTTCCTGAAGGGAATTATCATCTGGCTGCCTTAGCTAAGGGTTATAATCCTGCAGGGGATGAAGTTACTACCCCGACTACTGTAAGTAATTTCTGGGTGAAAGTAACACAGTATCTTTCCAGAATTGCGACCCCCGTTGATGCCTCAGAAGGGGAGGTCCTGGGGGCAGCTACTACCGCGGCAAATGAGGTAGTGGGTGGAGGCCTCTTCTCTGGTTGGAAGAAATATCTGCCTTACGTCTTTTTGGCCAGCATTTTGGCCCTTTTTGGCTCAACACTCTTAAGAAGGAGGCTTAATGGATTACCTCTTTTTCCAGTGCTTCCTTCCAGGAGGAGAAAGGAAGATAAGACCGAAGAGGATCCAGATTGATTAACTTAATAATCCATTCTAATATGGATTAAGATGAAAATAGTCAGCCTCATTACCCATTTGTTTTTTACTCATGAGTCTAATAACAAGAAGGCTAAGATATTACATTCCAGTTCTCTTCTTGTTATTTCAATTCTCCTCCTTGCCTTTCAGGTGTTTTTGTCTCTAACTTCCAAGTCTGGAGTTAAAATCTTGGGGTACGCCTCAAATATTCCGGTAGAGGAGGTTGTCAGGCTGACTAATGAAAAAAGGGCAGAGTCAGGCCTTTCCTCACTTGAATATAATTCTACCCTCTCAGCTGCAGCCAAAGCTAAAGGAGAAGATATGCTAACAAAAGATTATTGGGCCCATGTTTCCCCTGACGGAACAGAGCCTTGGAAGTTCTTTACTGACGTAGGTTATGCATACCGTTATGCAGGAGAAAATTTGGCCAGGGATTTTTCCAATGCTTCCTCGGCGATTGAAGCTTGGATGGCTTCTCCCACACACAAAGACAATATTCTTTCTTCTAAGTACAAAGAGATTGGGATTGCTGTTGTAGAGGGGGATATGAATGGGGTTGATACTACAATTATCGTTCAGCTTTTTGGAACCAAGATCTCACAAGTTCCAGAAATCCAGCCAGTAGCTGAGAACACTTCGGTCCAGGCTACTCCAGCGGTAGTTGCTCAAGTGGCTGAAGTGCCGGAAGTAACTTCTCTGCCTTCACCTACCGCTGAGCCAAGTACATACCTTACTGGTTTGACACAAGGAGAAAAGGAAGAGGTTCCGACATCGGTTCTGGTTTCTCCCTTTGTCTCAACAAAGTCGATATCCCTGGTTGTTGTCGGTTTTTTGATGATAGTTTTTGTTGTTGATGCGGCTGTAGTTTCTAAGCGAAGGATTGCCAGAGTAAGTGGTCGAAGTTTTGCTCATATTTCCTTTTTGGGAATGATACTGGCTATAATACTAATATTAAGATCAGGTCAGATACTCTAAATCATGAAGTCCCTAACTAGACACCTACCGCATTATTTAAGCCTCCTGGGAATTCTTTTCTTTGGAGCTTTAGGGTTTATTGTTTTTTCGTATGATAAGGCCTTTCAGGTTGCTGTCTCTATCGCAGTAGCCGTTTCCTATGTTGCCTGGGGGATAATGCACCACAAGCTCCATCGGGATTATGATATATCGATTATTATCGAGTATTTGGCAGTGGCGATTTTGGGTCTATCGATAGTCTTCTCGCTTATTTTTAGGATTTAGCTTCAAGGTTATTTTTTTGGATCATAACAGCCTCCAGTGGTATAATCTTGACCATGAAAGATAAACTTGAGCCTAACTTCACTAGCCCTACTAAGGGACAGCTTTCTATTCCTGAGATGATAGCGGAGATCTCCAGGTTTGTTAAAGAAGAACCTAGGTCTTTCTATCGTTTGGTGATTGGAAGCGATTCGCAGGCTAGAAATGTGAATGGAAAAGCTGAGATAGATTATGTCACGGCAGTAGTTGTTCACAGGGAAGGGCGTGGAGCCAGGTATTTCTGGAGGAAAGAGAAGCAGTATAAAGCACCGGTTTTACGAGACAAAATCTATACTGAAACTTTAATGTCCTTGGGTCTTGCCCAAGAGATAGTTCCTGATTTAAGAAAAGCGGTTTCCCCTGCAAAGTACGATTTGGAAATCCATATTGATGTGGGTTCTTTGGGGCCAACGCGCGAGATGATTAAAGAGGTTGTGGGAATGGTAACGGGTAATGGCTTTGAAGCAAAGATAAAACCTGACAGCTGGGCGGCTTCGTCTGTGGCTGATAAACATACATAAAATGGAAAGGCCAAGAAGGGTAGAAAGTAAAATTGCACCAATAACTCCAAACGAAATTTCTATTGGTGGTGTTAAGGTTGAGAAGAGGTTAATTAACTATGATGAGAGGGGCTTTTTAATTAAGAGTTACGATGTTGATGAGGAAGTAGAGCCAAGTGTGTATACCTATATCTCTCTTACCTATGCCGGGTGGGCAAGGGATAGAGACAGATATCACTTTCATAAACTTCAAAAGGATAGATTTACGGTTTTCCAAGGTACTTTTTTGGTTATCCTTTTTGATCAGAGAGTAGATTCACCCACCTTCGGGCGTTTAGAGGTAGTGAAGATGTGTGGGGGAAACTCTGTATTAAGGCAGAGGATGAAAATACCCACTTACACAATAATAATTCCGGAGAATGTTTATCACGGGATTAAAAATCCCGGACCTGGGGATGCAATTATTACTAATCATCCAACGAAGTGCTATCGCGATGGTAGTGATGAGGGAAGGGTCCTTTTTAGTAACTTTCCAATAAAATCATTAGATGGGCAGTGCTTTTCATGGGATAAAGTTGAGCTTGGCAATTTATTTTAGAAGATCAGGACGGACTTTTTTTGTTTTTTCTAAGGACTTTTCTTTTCTCCACGCTTCAATTTCTTTGTGGTTTCCGGAAAGTAGGACCTTGGGGACCTTTTGTCCCTGATATTCCTCAGGTCTGGTGTATTGAGGATACTCGAGGATGGTGTTTGGAGTGTCATCGTCAGTAGAGAGAGAAAAACTTTCCTTTTGGGTAGCTTCTTGTTCTAAAACTTCAGGAATAAGACGAACCACAGAATCAACAATTACCATAGAGGGAATTTCCCCTCCAGTCAAGACAAAATCTCCAATGGAAATAATTTCGTCTACCAGGTTTTCGTGAACCCTGGCGTCGACTCCCTCATAATGTCCACAGATTATTGTCAGTTTGTCTAACTTTGAATATTCTTCAGCTTTTTTCTGGGTATATTTTTCCCCTCCGGCGTCGAGAAGAACAACCTTTGAATTCTTGGTTTTTTCAGCTCCAATCCCTTTTAGGGCGTTATCAATTACATCTACCCTGAGAACCATCCCAATTCCGCCCCCATAGGGCCGATCATCTACTGTCTTTCTTTCATCGATACCCCAATCTCTAAGGTTGTGGATATTAATTTCTACCAGTTCCTTTTCTTGAGCCGATTTTACAATAGACTCACTAAAAGGTCCTGTGTACATTTCGGGGAAAAGAGTGAGGATATCGATTTTCATAGCCTCTAATTTTACCATATTTGGGGCAAAATTAACCGATTTGAGGTTTGGAAAAAAATAGATAGAATTAATGATATGGCAAAAAGGGTCAAAGCTTGGTTTACATACAAAAACACCCTTCTTGCTGTCCTGGCTCTGATTTTCTTTTTTTCCCTACGCTGGAACTCTTTTACCACCCCTTTTGAAAGAGATGAGGGAGAATATGCTTACTCCGCGTGGATTCTAAGACAGGGAACCATGCCTTACCAGAATTCCTTTTTACAGAAGCCTCCAATGATTGTTTATTCATACACCTTTTCCCAGATTGTTTTTGGGGACAATCTTTGGGGACCTAGGTTGTTGGCTTCTATTTTTATTCTTTTAACTTCAGTCTTTGTTTACAGGATAACAGAACAAAAGATCGGTCAAGATACAGGATGGGTGGCAGTATTTATATTCTTAGCAGTAGTTTCCTCTCCCATCAATGCCTCCTTAGCTGCAAACACAGAGGTCTTTATGATCCTACCCTTAACAATATTTTATTATTTATATAACAAGAAAATCACAGGAAGAAAATCCTTGTATTGGGCATTTGCCGGAGTGTGTTCATCCCTGGCCCTTTGGTACAAGCCGATTTGCCTATTGGTTCTGGGCTTTATCTACATTCTTTGGCTTGCAAGGATCTACAAGGAAGAGAGGAAAGAAATTTTTCGGTTTGTGGGCTTTAGTATCTTCGGATTTGTAGCATCTTCATTAATTATCTTTTTGCCGTTTCTCGGGATTATCAGGTATTTATGGGAAGAGGTGGTTGTTTTCAATGGACTTTATGCAAAACACTGGGGCGTGAATCCGCGTTATTTGTGGCTAAATCTGGGACGAATGTGGACTAGTTTTTGGATCGTCTATCTTTTGGTCTTTGTTCACTTTTTCCTTAAGCCGAAAGGATGGAAAGAGTTTTTGGGTATACTAATTTTTTCTATTTTGGCAGTATTTCAAACTGCAATCAGACACTACTATATATTGCTGGTTCCCTTTCTGTCTGTGATTTGCACAATAACACTTTTTACCCTTTCTCGTAAATACTTTTCCGGTGGGAAGATAGCCCTGATGCTTGCGATGTTTTTGTTTGCGTTTATTTTTCCTGTAAGGAATGGCATTTTCCTTACTCCGCAGGATCTTAATATCTGGGTATACGGGGCAGAGAATCCATTCGGTGAGTCCATGCAAATCTCCAAAAAGATTCAGGAAGTAACCGAAGAAGACGACTCAATCTTTATTGCCGGAAGCGAACCTCAAATTTATTATTATTCTAGAAGGAAGGCATCAAATAGATTTGTTATTACTTACCCCTTTATTATCAAAACCGGTTTAAGACCTACTTACCAAAAGGAAGCAATAGAAGCTTTAGAAGGCAACCTTCCTCAGGCGATTGTTTACTCAAATCTTAGTGAAAGTGGTTTTTGGGATGATACTTCTCCGACTCTCCTGCGTGATTACATGGATGGTTTGTTAAAAGAAAAGTATAAGGCAGTTGGTGGAATTGTCTGGGAGAAGGGCAGAGGAGTTTGGAAAGACGTTCTTTCGAAGAGTGAGGCTGATTCAATAGATCTTATTTTGTATGTCAAAAAATAAGTTTATCCAAGGCACCCTTTGGTCACTTCTTCTACTGCTAGTATTTATCTTTGGATACAGCCTTTTTAAGAATATCCAGTATCCACTTCTTTGGGGAGATGAATCAGAAACCATGGTCTTTGCCCAGAGAATCTTAAAGTATGGCTATCCCAAAGTAAACGACGGCAAAAATGTTTTAAATATGACCATGATCCCGGAGAGGGAAGTTGGAGTAAAAGAGAGTATTGATGCTTGGATCCATCTTCCCTGGATTCAGTATTATTTTGCCACATTAGGGGAGATACAAGCCCAAAAAACTAATGACTTGTATCTAAAAACACTTTGGGCGAGGTTGCCTTTTGCTGCAGTTGGGTTTATGGTGGTAACTGCCTTCCCCCTTTTATTTTTTAGCGGGCTAAAGGGAAGAAAAAAGACGATCGCTGCTATTGTCTATTTTTTGTTTATTATTCCAAATATTTCATTGGTGCTCCACTTAAGAGAGGTCCGGAGTTATTCTCTTAATCTATTACTTCTGGGAATAGCTCTGTGGTTATTTGTAAGATCAGAAGTCGAGGGCAAGCTCTCTTTTTATGGTTATCTTGTCTTATATTTACTTTTAAGTGTTTTGTTGTTTAATAACTATCCTCCTTCATACGTTACACTCTCTGCAGCTATGGGCGCGTTTGCGGTAGTAAAACTAATAAAGTACAAAAAGGAAGCAATAAGCTCTGTTAAAAGAATATTTGCCACGCTTGTGGCATCGGTTTTTGTTGTCCTACCGTTCGCAGTATTTTATGAGACTTTTTATATCTCGCATAAAAATTTGGAATATTTCCCTTTTGTTTTATCCCAGTTTATTGAAAAAATTACCAGGATGAGTGTGTTTTTTGTGAGGTATGACTTTGCTTTCTTGCTTGTCTTAATTACTATTTTTGCCCTTCTTGTTTGGAAAGGAAAAGAGGCCTTAAGCGCAGCTATCCAAAAAGAGTGGGAAGTAGTCATCTTTTTGTATCTTTTTATGATTATCTATGCTTTTGTTACAGCTTTCCAGCCGTATATTTTTGACCGCTACTTTTTCATTTTAAGTCCCTTTATTGCTATTGTTTTGGTGAAATTAATGTTCCTAATTATCGATAGCGGAAGGGTAAAATCAAAAACCCTGCTTTATTACTTGGTTGTAGTGCTTTATGTAGTTAGCATCGTGCCCAAGGTGGATGTAATATCTGGACACATTTATGAACTTAAGAACGTATATAAAGGACCGCTGGATTTCTCGATTTCTTACATCCAAGAAAAGATACCGAATCCGGAGAACCTGGTGATTAATACCAATAACGAACAAACATCCTACATTTATTACCTGGGGAGTAAAGTACTTTTGGGTTATGACAATAATAACAACCCGATCTCTGCTCCTGCCGACATTGTTATCCCAGTTAATTATCAAGGTTCAAAGGACAAATACTCCGAGGCGTTAGCAAAATTAAAGACAGGTAGTTATTATCCGGTGTACTTTGCTGTTGAAAACACACCGGCCAATAATATCCCTGAGTTGAGTTTGTCGCTTCGTCACAAATTTATAACTCCTGTGACTGACGATAAAACCAAAGAGCTGATATTATATATAAGTAGAAAAAAATGATTGAGGATATAGCAAAAAATAATAAAAAGTCCCTAATAGTAATATCACTAATAGGTTTAGTCCTTTACTTCAAAAGTCTATTTTTCGGTTTTACCTATTTTGATGATAATGTTTTGGTTTTGGATAACTTCTTTTTTTTGAAGGACCTGTCAAATTTTTTTAGGAGTTTCACCATGGAAGTGTTCCATGTTCTCCACTCTTCAGCAGCTTATTACCGGCCAATACTGACCATCTCATATATGTTCGATGCCCAGTTTGGCAGTGGGCCGTTTGTCTTTCATTTATCGAGTGTTGTGGTTCACATTGCAGTGTGCTGCCTTCTTTTCATATTTCTTAAGCGCCTTAAGATTTCTGCCTCCACATCTTTTGTTCTTACCATGCTATATATGGTTCATCCGGTTCTAACCCAAGCAGTTTCCTGGATACCTGGAAGAAACGATTCGCTACTCGGATTGTTTATTCTTCCGGCTTTTATCTTTTTAATAGATTTTTTTGAAAAACATGAGCTTAAATACTACCTTTTGCATATGGCTTGTTTTTTCCTTGCGATTTTCACTAAGGAGTCGGCGGTATTCATTCCCGTACTTGCAGTTTTTCTTATTCTGACTCTTTATAGAAAGGGAAAGGTTTTCGAAAAGTTGGTGACTTATGGCATGGGCTGGTTTTTTATCTTGCTGCTGTGGTTTTTCTTAAGAAGTATTGCCCTTAGCGGGAATCCTATGCAGTATGACTTTTCGAATGTTTATTCCTCAATTACCAACAATCTTCCGGCTATTTTATTATATTTGGGAAAGGTTCTTTTTCCTTTCAACCTCAACGTATTGCCCACTCTTCAGGATTCGACTTTGGTTTATGGAATAATTGCTTTGGTTCTGATTCTTATAGCTATTTTTTCTTCAAAAACAAAAAAATATACCCTGATTCTTTTGGGGACATTCTGGTTCCTGGCCTTTTTGGTTCCAGCTTTTATTAGACCAGATTCTTCTTATGTGGCTGATTTTTTGGAACACAGAATTTATGTTCCTCTGATGGGTCTTTTAATAGTTTTCTCAGAGATTTCTTTTGTTAAGAATTTGGATCTAAACAAAAAACTAACAAAAACGGTTTTGTTAGCAATCTTTGTTTTACTGGTTGTTATTAATTTTATTCATAACAATAACTTCAAAGATAAAATTGCCTTTTGGGAGAATGCAGTTAAATACTCTCCCTCCCATCCTTTGTCTCACAAAAACCTGGGAGCAATGTACTATCTGGATGGAAATTTAGGAGCGGCCAAGATAGAGTTTGAAAAAAGTGTTGCCATTAATCCCACAGAGGCTATGATTCACAATAACTTGGGCCTTATCTACTATCGGGAAGGGAATTATGAAAAAGCGGAGGAAGAATATTTTAGGGAGCTCGAGCTTTACCCTAATTACGATAACGCTTATATGAACTTAGGGCTTTTGTATTACCAGGAAGGGGATAAAGACAAGGCTGCCGAGATGTGGTTTAAGACGATTCAGGTTAACCCCGACCACAAAGATGCCCTCAAAAGCCTGACAATTTATTATTCTCAGGACAAAAAGGATCAAGCTAAAGCCAATTATTATTATCAGGAGGCCGTGAAGCGGGGGGTTAAGTTTTGATACTTATCTAAAGGGGATATTTTTGATACATTTGAAGTAATGGACAAAGTTGTCGTTGTGATGCCAGCCTGGAACGAAGGAGAAAATATTAAGAAAATGATCGGGGAGCTTGTGGATAAGGAGTTTCCCAAAATTGAAGCAGAGATGCATCTTCTAGTCGTTGATAATTATTCAAAAGATAAAACTGCAGAAATTGTTAAAGAGGCTTCTAAAACAAGAAAGAATGTCCACATTATCGAGCAAGGTAAAAACTCAGGTCTAGGTTGGGCGTATATCACTGGTTTTAAGTACGCCATGAGTACCCTCCATGCAGATGCTGTTATGGAAATGGATGCTGATTTTCAACACCCTCCACGTTTTGTTAAACCTATGGTCGAAGCCTACCTGGCTGGAGCGGATTATGTCATAGGATCACGGTATATCAAGGGTGGGTCAGTTCCTAAAGAATGGGCTCTCTTTAGGAAGATGGTTAGCTACTTTGGCAACTTATTTATCCGAATTGTGTTAGTTAAACCTGGTATTCATGACTTAACCACAGGCTTTAGGTTAACTAGGGTAAAAGGGGTTCTAGAAAAGATTGATTTGGACCATCTGATGGTGCCAAACCTTTTTGCCCACAAAGTTGACCTTTTGTACCAGGCAATAAAGAACTCCAAAAAAGTGGTTGAGGTACCTTTAGAATTTGCCACAAGAACAAAAGAACAATCGAAATTTAATTCCAAAGAAACTATTGCCACGTTTAAAGTAGCAATTATTCTAGGAATTAAAGATAAACAGAGATTTATTAAGTTTGGAACAGTGGGATTCATAGGCTACCTGGTTAACGCTATTCTGTTGAAAGTTCTCACTGTAGCTGGTGCTCCCAGTTTTTTGGCCTGGTCACTTCCAGTAGAGTTGTCTATCGTTTCTAATTTCATCCTTAATAACATCTGGACTTTCAAAAGCGAGAAGATATCAGGTTTTGCCAATGTTGTTAAAAAGTTTTTAGCTTTCAACGGTACATCCTTGGGAGCCTTGGTTATCCAGACAATTGCTGGAAGTATAGGAGATGCTGTTTTTGGAGTGGGCTACAGGCAAATCCTTCTACCTTTTATCATCGTTTGTTTGGTTCTTCCCTACAACTACTTCATGTACAATGTGGTTATTTGGAGAACCAAAAAACTTCCGTCTTTGGGGAAAAAGTAATCCGTATATCTTTTGCTAGCCTTTAGGGATTAAAATTACTGACTGTATGTCTGAGATATCTAGTCCAAAAGAAAGAGAGGATAACTTTAATAAGTTTATTATTTCAGAATATTTGAAGTATGGCTCGGTGGACGAAGTCTTTAGGAGAAATGAATACAACCTTCCAATCTCCTACCCTGGAGTACATAGACTTCTTGACCGTTGGGGAATAGTCAAAGCTGCAGGTCCCAATTCAAAACTCTCTGAAGCAATTTGTTTTATGGAACTTCTTTCTCATCATAAAGTTCCTATGGAGAGGGTTTATAGAATGCTTCCTCCAAGTTTTCAGACCTCAATGAGTACGATGCATCGGATTCTTCATAATATTAAAGAAGGCACAACCAGACGCTCAGGTAGTGCGTTGGTAATTACTCCCGGTGATAATTCTCGGAAAATTCTGATAGGAGATGATGTCTCCACCCCGAGACTAGAATTGGGTAAACCTTTCGGTGCGAGATCTCTGCCAATGTGTTATTCAAAAGCGGATGAGAATTGTGAAGACTCGATTCTTAGAGTTCTGCAGCAGGAGGTATTGGTTAAAGATGTGATTGAGAAAAAGTTGGATAGGAAGATTGTTCCAAATAGCATTCAGCCTTTTATGTTTTTGGATATTGCAGATGTACGTGTTTCAGTTTTTCATTTGGTTTTGTCACGGCCCCTAAAGGAATATGGTAGTTATAAGCTTCTCAACTATCGTTTTGTGGATCTAAAAGAACTGAGTCAACCGTCGGAATTTTTTAGAGCTGGAATCAGAGAAATTGGAATCGGTTTTGAGAGGTATCTTTTGAACACAAAAGAAAGTACGAACCCTTCAATCTACAGGTCTTTTGTTAATGATAATCTCTACGCGCCAGCCTTGGAGACTTCTGTTTGAGCAGTCCTCTGTTCGCTTTTTGCTTCATGCCCACAATCCGGACATATTCTTCTTGGTGGAAAATGAACAATCTTGCACTCAGGGCAATTGGATCCTGTAAGTCTTAGACGTTGTATACGAAGGCGCCAGTCCTTTGGAACTTGTGATTCTGGTGACATAACCCTGGATTATAGATCCAGTCTTCTTGCAAAACCTCTCAAGTTGTCCTAAAGGAGTGGAGCCCAGTCGGAGATAGGCATGGTGTTTTGAGAGATGTAGGCTAGTGAAAAAAGATAAATGGGAATAACAAGAAGAAGCATGGCGAACTTAAACTCCTTTTTTACTATCGTGTCACCGTAAGCGATAATTAAAAAAGGAACAATAGGAAGGGAGTACCTGATGAGGTCCCTGTGTGAAACAAACAGTGTTGTAGTAAAAAATACTCCAACAAACCATGCGAGGATATGTTTCTTCTGTTGGATAAGCTTTTGGAAACCAATTACTCCCAAAAGGTAGACGAAAATAATTTCCTCCAGCCAGAAAGTTCCCACCCAGGAGGCAGAATAGTTGAAGATCTGAAAGGGAGGGAAGAAAAGATGAATATTGTCTCCGGAGTGGAAGTAAGCAAAGAAGTCATTGAGCCTTATTTTATAAAGAACAAAAACACCCAGTAAGGAAACGGGGATTAGAAAAATAGGAAGGAATTTTAGAATCTTATTAACAGAGAAAACTTTGGAAAATCCTTCTAGGGCAACCCTCTTAATATTAGGAATTGTTAAGGTTAAAAAGTAGGCGGCGAAAAGCAAGATTCCGGGGGATTTTGTTAGTTGGGCAACTGCCCCCCAAATTCCGGCTAACCAGTATCTTTCCTTTTTAAAGTAAAAGAGGGATGCGATTATTGCGGCAATAAATAAAGGTTCGGGGGAACCTACGGACCTAACTACGAGCCATCTAGCTGGGAGAATTGAAAAGACGCAGGTTAGCCACAAGGCATCTTTTGAACTGAAGTACAAACATGCAAATTTGTAAAAGAAGTAAGTGGCGAGGATAGAACCTATTATAGTTACAGCCAACATTGAATATGGGAACCCTAAGACCGCGGCTAAGGGCTTAATAAGGAGTGGGAAGAGTGGAAAATGGGCGGCGTAATATTCTACTGGGAGAGAGAAAGGTACCATTTTTTTAATAACATCGGCGGCGTAAAGACTTTTAGCAACAACAATATATAAAGGGCCGTCATAGTTGGCAACAATAGTAGCCATTCCATCCTGAGGAAGGGGGATATTCCAAAAAGATGACACTTTTAAGAAAAAGGGTAGCCAGATTAAAAAAGTTGGGATAAGGCTGATGAGGGCGATTAAGGCTAGTCCTTTAAGTTTCTTAAACATAATACCAGTGCTTAGATTATAACATTTAGATATACTTTTGGCTTGTGGTAAAGGATAAAGGCTGTTGGTGGAAGAAGGCTAAGCATATATGCTAGACTTCAAGTATGCAAAAGGTTGAGGAAATTTCCGTCTTTTTCCCAGCATATAATTTAGAGGGATATATAGCCAAAACCGTTGAAAACGCGATAGACTATCTCTCTGAAATAGCCCGAAAATACGAGGTAATTGTCATTAATGATGGAAGTAGTGATAAAACGGGGGAGGTGTTGGCGGGGTTACAAAAAAAACATAAGACCTTAAGAGTAATTACTCATCCCGTTAACCGCGGCTATGGCGGGGCTTTAAAATCAGGTTTTTATAATGCTAGATATGACTGGATTGCTTTTACAGATGGAGATGGGCAGTTCGATATCCGGGAGTTGGGCGGTTTTATCGAAAAACAGAGCCAGAGTGGCGCCGATATGGTCATTGGTTACTATTTAAAAAGAAGTGTTTCTGCTTTTACAGTTTTTACTTCAAAAGTGTGGGAGACGATCGTTTATGTTCTTTTTGGACTTAGGGTGAAAGATGTCGATTGTGCTTTTAAACTAATCAATAGAAGAGTTTTCAAGAAGATTAATAACCTGGAATCTGAAAGAGGGGCGTTTATCTCAAGCGAACTGTTGGTTAAAGCAAAAAGGGCGAGGTTTAAAATTGTTGAAATGGGGGTACACCATTATCCAAGAGTAGAAGACAAGCGCTCGTCTACCGGGAGGAGTTTAAAAGTGATTATAGGGAGTTTTGTGGATCTTTTTAGATTATGGATAAAACTACATTAGCTTCTACTTGGATTAAAAATGTAAAGGAATATTTATTGGAGCATCGAGTTGAGATGATTTTGCTGTTTGTGATTCTAGTTGCGGGTGCTTTTTTACGCTTGTACAAAATTAGCGGATACATGACCTTCTTGGGAGATGAGGGAAGAGACATGATGGTGGTAAGAAGGCTCCTCGTCGAACGCGACCTTATCTTTGTCGGACCGGGAACTTCCGTGGGCAATATGTACTTAGGCCCATTCTATTACTATTTAATTGCTCCTTTTCTGTGGTTGTTTAACTTTTCTCCAGTTGGGCCTTCTGTTATGGTTGCTCTATTTGGAGTTGCTACCGTATTTTTGGTTTGGTATGTGGTTGCCCATCTCTTTCCGGCAAAGAAGGTAAATTGGGGGGCACTTTTTGCTGCCTTGTTTTACGCCGTAGCCCCGACGGTGATCATTCTTTCTCACTCTTCCTGGAACCCTAATATCATGCCCTTCTTTGCTCTTTTGGTAGTTTTTTCCCTCTGGAAGGTTTGGCAGGAGAAGAGGCTTCTGTGGCTTATTCCTTTGGGTATTTTTTACGCGATAGTATTGCAGTCTCATTATTTGGGACTTATCCTATTACCCTTTATTGCCGTTTTTTGGATAGCTACATTTTTTGATTTACTAAAGGAAAAAGGAAAGAAACTCTGGCGGTTTGTTTTGGCTACAGGTGGTTTAATTACCTCTTTCGTTTTACTGATGTCCCCGCTTATTTTGTTTGATGCTCATTACAACTGGAGAAATATTAAATCTATGCAATTGTTCTTTACCCAAAGTGGGAGCAACCTTTCCTTTAATCTCTTAGATCTTATCCGTAGGATTCCGATAGTATTCAATAATGTGTTTGTTAGTTTGATGTCTGCGAGGGAGGGGAATATGGCTGTCTATGTTGCTTTACCAATTATATTTTTGTTTGTTTGGTTTCTCTTTATTAACAGACAAAAGTTTTCCTCTGCCAGACTGAAAGGCTATTTTTTCATCTTTACATGGTTTGTCTTTGGAATACTAGGTTTTACTTTCTACAGGCAACCTATTTATGATCATTACTTTGGTTTTTTGTTTCCTGCTCCTTTTATTCTGTTGGGAGCCTTTGTTCAGGATATCTATTTTTCTGGGGAGAAATGGATTAAATTATGCGTGCCCTTATTGGTTGTAGGAATACTTCTACCCAGCATATTAAATATTCCTCTTAAACAGGCCCCCAACTATCAACTTAGAAGATCAATCAATGTTGCCAGGAAAATTGTAGATGAGTCGGGTGGAGAAAGCTTTAATTTAGCAGTTATTGCAGACAGGAATTACGAGGGAGCCTACCAGTATTTTTTAGAACTTTGGCAAGCTCCGCTTTTAATGATTGATCCACAGAAATATGGAGAAACCCTAGCGGAACAGTTGTTTGTGGTATGTGAATATGAAGATCAAACAAAATGTCAGCCTACGAGTAACCCAAAGGCGGAGGTAGCAAATTTTGGGTGGAGTAAAGTTGATAAAAGCTGGAATATTGATGGATTAGTACTCTTTAGGCTGATCCATACAAAGATGTAAGAATATGTCCTTGTAGAATAACCAATGTTGATTAAAAGGAATAGGTTTAAAGGTCTTAGCAGAATATTTAAAGGTCTAAACAAGCGGGATAGGTTAGAGTGTCTCCTGTTTTGTCTTGCGCTCGCCTTAGCTTTTTTTGTGAGGACTTACAGGATCCACGAGCTTTTGGGTTTTTACTATGATCAGGGGAGGGATGCACTAATCATCTGGGACTTTATCCATAACGGCAAGTTCTTTTTGATAGGTCCGACGACAGGGATAGCTGGAATTTTTCGTGGGCCTTGGTACTACTGGTTGATTACCCCTCTATATTTTATAGGTAAGGGAAATCCTGCCTACCCGTCCGTTTTTCTTTCAGCTACAACTGTGTTGGCAGTCTATATACTTTTTAAACTGGCTAAAAAGATTGTTAATTCTTGGGCGGCGTGGATAGCTTTATTTATTGGTGGTTTTTCCTTCCCAATAGTCAACTCATCTAGATGGTTATCTAATCCAACTCCGATGTTTTTAATCAGTGTTCTTTTTGTCCTGTCGTTGTTTTTGATTGTCGATGGAAGAAAAAAAGCCTTTCTTGTTTCTGGAATTGTTACGGGTTTGGCCATGCAATTTGGGAGTGCAACGGAAATATTTTATGTTCCTGTTGTCCTTTTGATAACATTCCTATATAGAAGACACGAACTAAACATAAAAAACGCATCAATCTTCATATTGGCCTATATCACTGTTTTTACTCCACAGGTGATCTTTGATTTTAGACATGGTTTTATTTTAACTAAGGCAATTAGAGAATTTTTGTTTCAGGAAGGATCTTTCAGACTAGGTTTTTGGGAGACGGTAAAAGCGAGAGTTCCATTTTATTATGAGGTCTTTGTGACAAAACTGGGGCATAGGACAGATACTTTACTCGTGTTCCTTTTGGTCATTGTGGCCTTGGTGTTTATCCTCAATGTGGGAAGATTTTTCAAAAACAAGTATTTTGTTGTAGTTTTTATTCTTTTTGCAACCCCGCTCGTGGGGATGCTTTTCTTTCAGGGGAATGAAGGTTATGTCTTCGAATACTATTTCACTGGTTACTATTTCGTGTTTATACTACTTTTTTCCTCGGTATTAGGTTCCCTATCAAAATCTTGGCTTGGGAAATTAACCATTTTTCTTTTTGTGACCTACTTCCTTTTCAATAACCTTTCGTATATAAAAGGTTATATTTACTCGGGAATAGACGGTCCAATTGTCGTCGCCTTGGGTAATCAGAAGCAGGCTCTGGATTGGATTTACCAAGATGCAAACAGTCGGGCTTTTAATGTTGACGAGTATGTTCCAGCTGTTATCCCATATGCTTATGAATATCTTTTTAAGTGGTACGGTAGTTTTAAATACGGTTTGGTACCAGAAGAGAATCGAGTGAATCTTCTTTATACCCTCTCAGAGGTTGATAGTCCCCACCCTGAAAGACTAGAAGCCTGGCTTAAAAGGCAAGATACCATCGGGAAAATAGTAGACAAGGTTCAGTTTGGAGGTATTATGGTTGAGAAAAGGGAAAGGATAAAGTATGAATAGGTTAAAAAAATTTTTAACACTCAATAATATTATTTTTGTGGTAATCATATTATTGGGAGTCTTTTTTAGATTTTATGAAATTAAGACTAGATTTGTTTATGGACACGATCACGATCTGACTTCGTGGTTTATTAAAGACGTGGTGGTTGATGGTCACCTTCGGCTTATTGGTCAGCAGACTTCAACTTCCGGAATATTTATAGGACCTTTCTACTACTATTTTCAAATTCCTTTTTTCCTGCTTTTGAAAATGGATCCGATCGCCCAAGTAGTAGCCTCCTCCTTATTAGGGATTTTTGGGATAGTTACCTCATACTGGGTTTTTTCGAGAGTGTTTGATAAGAAGACGGGTTTGATTGCTAGTTATCTATGCTCCGTTTCTTTTTTCGTAGTAAGTAATGACAGAGAGGCAGTTCCTACAGTGCCAGTAATTGTCTGGTCGATATGGTTTTTTTATGCGATTTCTCTTATATCCAGAGGGGAACAAAAAAAGGGATTTCTTATTCTGGGAATTCTGGTTGGTCTCGTATGGCACTTGAATGTGGCTTTAGTTGTGGTTTTGCCACTAGCCTTAGTCGCCCTGTTTTTTTCTAAAAAGAAACTCAATTTAAGGAGCCTATTGTGGGGAGCGGCGCCTTTGTCCCTTTTTTCCATTCCCTTAGTCCTATTCGAATTGAGGCATAATTTCATTCAGACTCGCTCGTTTTTATATTCGATTACTACTTCTCAGGGAGATATTTATTCCGGGTTTTCCAAGTTGTTACGCGTTTTGTACATTATTAATAAAAATATTTCTAACTTTTATTGGAATTTTAATGATTTTGCGTCTACCTATTATTTAGGGCTTGTTGTTTTTGTTTTAGCTGTGGGATTTTTAGCTTTTAAGCGTTATCTAAAACCAGTCGAAACCGTCATTATGTTTACCTGGCTAGGAGTTTATGTGGGTTTTTTTTCCTGGTATTCGAAGATTGTGTCGGAATATTACCTAAACGGGCTTTTTGTACTCTACTTAATTGTTCTGTCGAGAATCTTTGTATATTTTTCTAAAAAAACAGGGAATGTTTTGCTGATTATTTTGCTTGTGGTGTTTGGCACCTTTAACGCAAACAGATTTTTTAATGAAAAAAATCCGGGAAACGGTTATTCTCAAAAGCTTGATTTAATTGAAGACATTAAAAATAGTGCTAGGGATAAAAGGTTTGATTGTGTTTCGATATCATACATTACAGATACAGGCTATAGTCTGGGATACAGGTATTTCTTCTATTTAAAGGGAGTCAGAACTAGTAATAATAAAGAAACGGTTCCTACTTATACAATAATTTTTCCCCTAGGTAAGGATACGGTTAAAGAAGATAAAAGATTTGGAGATATTGGTTTAATATACCCTGACTTTGGCAGGTTTTCCCCAGAGATTGCTAATGAAGAATGTAGAAAAGGTGATTATAATGTCATAGAACCTATGTTCGGGTTCACAAAGTAATATGAAAAAGGAAATCTTTATCTCAATTGTTATCCCCTGTTACAACGAGGAGCAGAATCTCAAAAGGGGAGTTTTAAGGGAGGTTTACGATTACCTTATAACCAAAAAATATTCCTGGGAGGTTATAGTCTCTGATGACGGCAGTACAGATAAAAGTACTGAGATTATTACCTCTAAAATTAAAACTCTCAATGGATTTAGACTTCTTAAGAATAAACATGGTGGCAAACCCTCGTCCCTTTTGTTTGGAATAAAAAGTGCTAGGGGGAAATATGTCTTGTTTTCAGATATGGATCAGTCAACTCCCATTGGTGAGCTCGAAAAGCTTATTCCTTACACTACGCGGGATATGGAGGTTATCATTGGCTCGAGAGGATTGACACGTAAAGACTTCCCCCTGTATAGAAAGCTTGGTGCATATGTTTTTTCTGGTGTACGGAGAATGATGATTCTCCCTGAAATAGTTGACACTCAGTGTGGTTTTAAGCTGATTCGTACGGACGTTCTAAAAGAACTTTTCTCTGAGCTCGAATATTTTAAAAGAAAGGTTGATACCAAAGGGTGGGTAGTTTCGTCTTGGGATGTTGAGTTTTTGCATATGGCAAAAAAAAGAGGTTATAAAATAAAAGAAGTGTTGGTCGCTTGGAAGGACCGGGATGTTAGTAAAAATAAAGGTGGGGCTTTACAAAAGTACGTGAAGGAATCAAGAGAGATGTTCCTACAGATTTTGCGTATTAAAATTAACGAAATTAGAGGATTATATAAACGCAGCAATGGCAAATTTGAAAAGTAGGAGATATTTTCTTGATGTTCTTTTGGTCCTAATTATTTTATTTCTTCTGCCCTTCTTTTTTTATAAATTGGGTCAGTCTTCACTTACTTCTTTCGACGAGGCATGGTATGCAGCGATTGCAAATAATCTTCTTAAAGAAGGCGATGTTTTAAGGCTTTTCTTTAACGGAAATCCGTTTGTTGATCATCCCCCATTTGGTATATGGATGATTAGTTTATCATTTAAATTATTTGGAGTGTCTAATTTTACTGCAAGATTTTCCCAGGCCCTGTTTGGTTTACTGACTTTAGTTACGATATATTTTTTAGGAAAGGAAATGTTTTCAAGAAAAGTTGGTTTTTTTTCGTCGATCTCTCTGACGTCGTCTTATTGGTTTATATATAGAGCTAGGTCGGGTAATTTAGATATTTTTTTGGTCTTCTTTATGTATTTGTCTATATTACTGGCTTATGAAATACGTAAGACGGGGAAATTAAATGTATCGCCATTATTGGTAGCTTCGTTAGCTTGCTTGTTTTTGACCAAGACGGCAGTTCCTTTTGCGATTATTCCCCTAATTGTATATCTTCTTTCTTTCGGCCGAGCCAGAGTCAATATTTTCAAAACCTTTTTAATAATCGTTCTTTCAGCGATTCCGTTGCTGGTCTGGTACTTGGTTCAGAGAACCGGGAGTAGCTTTATCTTGGATAGGTTTTGTAGAGTTGCCTTTCCGGGTATCGAGAAAGGAACTTCCGTTATTCAGAATCTTCTGTTGTTAAAAACCTATTTGAGATTGGGAATAGGGAATTGGTTCTGGTGGGGGATGTTTTCTGTTTTTGTGGGGTTAGTAATACGATGGAAAAAGTTCCTTCCTGTTTTTATTTTTACTGTCTCATTTTTGATACCATTTACCCTTAGCAATAGATTTCAGATTCCTCATTTAATCCCTGTGTATCCCATTATTATTATTTCGCTCTTTGGGTTGGTTGATATCCTAGGGGAAAGCGTAAATACAAAGTCGTTCTTGGTTTTCTTTGCAATGCTTTGTATATTTAGCGCCATTGCAATTCCCCAGCTCAAGAGATCGTGGTATGAATTTATTGATATTCCTGCATACATCTCAGATGAGCAGATATTAAGTGAAGAAGCTTCTAAGTATTCCGAAATGCTGATTATTGACGATGAATACTTGCCGGCAGCAGTATTTTATTCTGGTAAAGATGTAAACAAAATCGCCAAAGGGATAGGGAAACTGAAGGAGTTTTTTGATGGTAATCATAATTTTATTTTGATTACAAGTCCATGGAGACTAGAAGAGGAGAAAATTTCCGTTAAAACGTATAGAATAATAAAGAAGGACAGAGATAAGGTACTAATACAAAAAATATGAAAAAACTGGCGTCTTGGTGGTTTTTTTCTTTGGCTGGAGGTTTTGTTTTATTGTTTGCTTTTTTCCTTAGGCTTAAAAATTTAACTCTGCTTCCGATATTTGTTGATGAGGCAATCTATGTAAGATGGGCGCAGGTAATGAAAGCTGAGTCGACTTTGCGCTTCGTACCGCTTTCTGATGGTAAGCAACCCTTGTTTATGTGGAGTGTTATTCCTTTATTTAAGTTATTTAAGGACCCTTTGTTTGCCGGAAGGTTTCTGTCTGTTATGACGGGGATGGCAACTCTACTTGGGCTGATGGCTTTAACATACTATCTTTTCAAGTCAAAAAAGGCTGCTCTTTTAACGGGGTTTACTTACGCAATTAGCCCTTTTATGGTTTTTTTTGATAGGATGGCCCTGGTCGATTCAATGCTTGCTATGTTTGGTGTCTGGACATTTCTTTTTGCGGCTATAACTGCAACAACCCTAAGACTTGACATGGCCATGATTACTGGTTTTGCCTTGGGAGGAGCATATTTGACAAAGTCTCCGGCCTTATTTTTTTCAGTACTTTTACCCTCGACCTGGTTATTATTTGAATGGAAGGAGAAAAATAAAGCCAGAATAGTGACCCTTTTAAAGCTGTGTGGTTTCACACTAGTGTCCTTTTTGATATCCCAAGGGATGTATAATATTCTGCGCCTTGGTCCGAATTTTCATCTTTTAACGTCAAGAAATTACGATTATGTTTACTCACTTGGCCACATATTCCAAAATCCGATTGATCCTTTTGTTCCTCACCTTAAGGATATCTGGATGTGGGTTTGTTATTTGGGTCCGTGGCCTCTTTTGGTTTTGCTGCTGATGGGTTTAGCTGTTTGTCTTTCTAGAAAAGCAAAAGAGGGATTGATTGTCCTGGCTTGGTTTATAGTGCCCGTACTGGCACAATGTATGTATGCCAAGGTTTTTACCGCCAGGTATATTCTGTTCACCATACCGTATTTGTTTGTAATATCCTCGTTGTGGTTATTTTCAAAATCGCGAAAAGTGAAGACAGTGGGTTATTTAGTGGTACTTCTCTTTATTATTTTTTCCGTAAAACAAGACTATTATTTTTTGACAAATCCTACACAGGCAGCCCTTCCGAGGGGTGAGAGGTCAGGGTATCTGGAGGATTGGACAGCCGGAAATGGAATAAAAGAAGCCTCTTTATATTTAAGAGACAGATATAATCAGAATCCGACCGAAAAAATTGTTGTGGGAACTGATGGGTATTTTGGAACACTTCCTGATGGGCTTCAGATATATCTAAATGATATCTCTCAAATTACCATTGTGGGGGTTGAGGTTAGGTTTTTTAGTGTTCCTAAACCACTTATTGACTCACTAAAATCTGGTAATGAAACCTACCTTTTGGTGAACAGTTCGAGATTTTTTATTGCCGATCCTAAAGGGGAGGGTTTGGAATTGGTCTCCTCTTATCCTAGAGCAACAAAGCCAGATGGGACTCATGAGAGTTTGCTTTTTTACCGGCTAGCCCCACTTAAGTGAAAGTTTTAAAACAGTATTTGAATCGGATTTCTATGTTTGCAGTAATTCGTGAAAAAGTTTACCTAACCCCCTTTTTGCTATTGTTGTTATTACTAGTTCTTCAAACCCCTTTGATGGCCCCCTTTTTCCACGACGGCTTTTTTCCAACACATGACGGAATTCAGACAATTAGAATTTTTGAATATTACCAATCTCTTAAGTTCGGGGCTTTTCCTCCGAGATGGGCAAGTGGTCTCCTTTATGGGTATGGATATCCTCTGTTCGTGTTTTACAACCCTGTTGTTTATTTGCTTGGTTCAATATTTGTGTTTGCTGGTTTTAATTTCTTAACCGCTACTAAAATTGTTTTTATCCTAGGTTTTTTACTCGGGGTGGCCGGTATTTTTTTGTTACTCAGAGAGTTTACAGATAATTTATCGGCTTTTGTTGGATCTATTATTTACTCACTGGCCCCCTACCGGGCTGTAGATGTCTATATAAGAGGTGATTTAGCCGAATTTTTCGCTTTTTCCTTGTTTCCTCTTATTCTTTGGCTTAATCTTAAGTTTCTTAAATCACAAAAAGTCTTTTCGTCTATATACCCTTTGTCTGTATTACTGGCGTTATTGATTTTGTCACACAACATTTCTGCTTTTATATATTTAATCTTTTTATTTGGTTTTAACATATTCTATATTTTTATATACATAAAAAAGAAAAGACGTATAGAAATATTTCATAAGTTACTGTGGAGTGTTTGCTTATCACTTGCCATGTCGTGCTTTTATTGGTTGCCCCTTCTTGTAGAAATGCGTTTTGTACAAATCGAAAGAGTTACTACTGCGTTTTCCTACACCCAATACTATTTAACACTCGAACAGATTTGGCAATCAGCTTGGGGGTTTGGCGGATTTTTACAAGAAAACCCAATGTCTTTACAGCTCGGGAAAATGATTATTCTCCTTTCGCTTTTAGCATTATTTCTAAATTTATTAGTTAAAACCAAAATGAAAAAAATGATCATCTTTATTGGGTTGGTACTTATGGGCTCAACATTTCTCGAGACGCGATCTTCCCAGTTTATTTGGAAAGGTGTTGCTTTGCTGGGCTTTCTGCAGTTTCCGTGGAGACTTCATATCTTGAGTACTGTTTGCGGGGTTATTCTTAGTGGTTTTTTTGTTTACCTACTTGAGGACTTAGTCGACGGCTGGAAAAAGAAAGGCAAAATACTGATTTTAGTTTTGGCGGCGGGCGTGATTTTGTTGTCGTATGAAGAAAGTCACACCTTTTTTAGAGAAAAGTATTTCTTTGAAGATAAGCCTGTTGCCGAAACGACTACCGGGGAAGAGTATCTTCCAAAGTGGGTAAAAACTAAGCCAAGCGATTATCCACCAGACAAAGTAGTGTTCCTGAAAGGATCGGGGAGAATAGAAAATCTTGAGTGGGGTTATCATCGAAAAAAGTTTACTGCCATTAGCAGCGAGGATTCACAAATAAGATTGGCACATATCTATTACCCTGGTTGGACAGCCTATGTTAACAACTCAAGGGCGGAAATAGATTACAGCAACGAAGGAGGGGTAATGGAAATAAGTATACCAAAAGGTAGAAACGTGGTTTCTTTTGTTTTTCGACGGACTTGGTGGGGGCTGATAGCCGATGCAATTTCTTTAACAGGAGGAATAACCACATTGGCCTTAGTTTGTAAAAGCTTGATTCTTGGCCACCCTCATCCTATCCTTTTAGAGAATGGTAAAGATAATTAAATTTGATTCTATCTTCTGTATTCTGCTGGGTATCTTAATATTGGGAATTGTACTTCGGTTAATAAACGTCACCAGAATGGCACCTTTTGATTTTGACCAAGAGTATGCGGCTAATTTTGCTTATTCCGTTCTAAAAATTTTTCCGATTCAACTTATTGGTCAAGGCCTATCAGTTAAGGGACTTTTTATGGGCCCCCTCTATTTTTATTATCTAGTGCCCTTCTATTTTTTAACTTCCCTTCACCCCCTAGGTGGCGTAATTGGTTCAATTACCCTTGGCTTAATTACTGTTTTGGCCTACTTCTTTATAGGCAAGAAGTTCTTTGGAAATAATGCTGGGCTTGTTTTAGCCTTTTGGAGGGCAACCTTTATGAGTAAACTTCAGGTAGATTGGGACGTAACACCATCCCAGTCAAGTGAGCTCTTAGTTTTGATGACCTGGTATTTACTATTTCAATATTGGCAAGGAAAAACAAAATATTTGCCCCTGTTGGGACTATGTTTTGGCCTTTATAGTAGTTTCCACCCTATACTTTTCCCTTTCTATATAGTATTTGTGGCGATATTTCTAGTGAAGAGGGTTGTTCCTAACCTTAGGATTTTCCTGCTGTCCGTTGTGGCGTTTCTAGTTCCTCTGGTTCCGCTCATTGTTTTTGAATGCCTACACAGTTTTTGGGAGGCAAAGAACCTTTTTTCGATAATCGGGGGTGGGAGTTTGGAGCCGATTAACTTTTCGAGGTTAATATATTATTTGTACGTAAATGTACGCGAACCAAATTTGGTTTTTGGTTTATTGCTAAAACAATATTGGTTACCCTTTACGCTAGTTGTGGTCTTTATGCTTGTTTTGGCAAGTCAGAAAATTGGTTTTTGGAGGGAAAGTTTTCATAGATTGATACTTCCACTTACTTTCGTGATTTTTGTAATATACTACACATTTTTCCCTACACATGTCCCGGAGTATTACTTTCTAGCAATCTCCGTGTTATTCTTTTTCTATACTGGGGGAATGGTAGGTCTTTTGACAAAAAAGAAATTTCTAAAACCTATTCTGGTATCGATACTAGTCCTATTGACTCTAGTCAACTTACGTTTACTTAAAAAGGGAAATAACTACCCTTTGGCTGCAGCGCTTTATAACAAAGAGCAGATAGTTAAAGAGATTCTAAGAAGACAACCAGAAAATGCCGATTTTTATGTTTCATATATCAAAGAGCCGGGATGGAATTTTGGTTTTGATTATTTATTTGCATTATACGGCCATATTCCGCAAACTAAGGAAGCGAAGAAACCGATATATACAATTGTAATTCCAAAATCCCTCTCCCCGGGAAATTTGGACTATGTTTCTGGGAATATCGGGTTAATTGTTGAGGAGTGATTAAGTATGAAAATCGGAAAGGTTATGTCTCACATAAAAAAATGTTGGCCTGTTTTAGCTATAACTTTAGTGATAATAAATGTACTACTCAGTACTTCATGGTTACTTAAGGGTGAAATCCACTACGATATTGATATCTCTCGCGATTTTTTGGTTTTGAGTGAAGCTGTCAGAAGTAGGCAGCCATTTTTAATTGGCCCACACTCAGGTGTTATTGCCGGAGTTTTCCATGGCCCCTTGTGGTATTACTTAAATTTGCCCGCATTCATTTTGGGTAAGGGGGACCCAGTATTTATGGGTTGGTTTTGGTGGGGATTGTCGACAGGTGCCTTGGTCCTAATTGGGTGGGTTAGTAAAAAACTGTTTAATTGCAAAACAGCCTTGTTGGCTATGCTTTTATACTCAGCAAATTCTATAGTTAACCCGATGGACAACCTAAAACAGTTTTTT
>Ga0265297_10000998_pt1 | contig 71867 bp, 36 predicted proteins | sample Munlanlwell13791_FD_192502 | JGI IMG/M metagenome (GOLD analysis project Ga0265297, IMG submission 192502) | Leachate microbial communities from a municipal landfill in Southern Ontario, Canada - Leachate well 137-91 | ecosystem: Engineered > Solid waste > Landfill > Unclassified | place...
TTAAATACCGCATAGGAAGCGAAGATCGAAGTCTTAACACCACACCTCTTATAAATAACCTTTCTTTTTTAGGACCTAAAAATGATATAGATAGCTTTATCGGAGCGGCTTGGGAAGTGTTGCCTAAGCAGCAAGATTCGTTAAAAGCTATTATTAAATATGAGTCAGAATATGGGAAAAAGAAATACAAAGAGGAACACCTCTTTTCATTAGAGGCATATAGCAAAAGAGTTTATTCTCCAGCAAAAGATACTGGTGACATTGTCGAAGGATTAAATAAAATAGAGAAAGCTATAAAACAAAGCAGGAATGGTTAGGTCCTCAGCAATAAGCGTTCAATCTCGTTTTGGCGTTCTTTTTCGGTTTTAAGACGAGAAATATATAGAAGTCTTCTGCCGGTGAAGATCCTCAGTTTTTCTTGATCGTCACAGGACTTCATGTTTTCTATAAAGTCAGCGGGTAGTCGGTTGACTATCTTTAGCAAGTGTGCTAACTTGGATTCCGATATCCTTAGCTCTTTACGGGCTTTTGCCCAAGTTATTCTTCCGGGGCCGTTATTGATGAATGTCTTGATTTTTAGGGCTTCTGCTATGGTATTTGGGCAGACACGGGGCTTTCGGATGCGTACTGGCGGTAAGGGATCGACCAAACTGAGCAAAATTCGCTTGCTTCGCCGGATGTCCATCTTCACAACTAATTGCACTACTTGAGGTTGTGAGGTGCGGCTGGCGACAACTCTGGGCAGCCAATAAAGGAGACAAGCTTGAAAAATCCCTTGCGTGATTTATCGCTTCCTGCTGCTGTAGTGATTGCCTCCGTGGTCATAGGGGCCAGTATCGTTTGTGCCGCAGCAATAATCGGCGAAAGCATAAAAACAAAAGAGATAAACACTACGCTCCGGCGTATTTCCGACTTTACAAAAACAATTAATAGGCAAAAATCAGGCCTGCTTAAAGATGCCGGAGAAGGCCGGAAAATGCCTGAAGCCGCAGGCAGTAAAAAAATAGAGGGTATTACGCCAGGCATCAACCCGATCAAGGGAAATATAAATGCCCCGGTATTAATGGTAGAATTTAGTGATTTTCAGTGCCCCTTTTCTAAAAAATTTTATCAGCAGGCATTCCCCCAGATTGAAAAAGAATATATTAATACGGGCAAGGTAAAATTTGCCTATCGCGATTTTCCACTGGCTTCCCATCAATTTGCAAAGTCTGCAGCCATCGCGGCAAGATGCGCAGGGGAGCAGGGTAGATATTGGCAGATGTTTGATAAATTGCTTTCAGGGAGCTCTTTGGATAAAGAAACATTGGATAAATACGCGCAAGAATTGAAGTTGGATATAAAGGCGTATGAAGCGTGCCAGGCTAAGCCTGCGGTTCTAAAGGCGGTAGAAAGCGATTCTAAGGATGCCGCTAAATTCGGCGTTCAGGGCACCCCGTCATTTTTTATTAACGGCCGTTTTGTCAACGGCGCGTATCCTTTTGAGACATTTAAGAAAATAATTGAAGAAGAACTGGCAAAGTCGGCAAAGGAAAAATAATGGGCGTTATTTTATTGGTTTTAATAATATTCGTTGTATCGTTTATGATATTTTATCTCTTCAAGAAATACAGGGCGAAAGAAGGCGAAAGAACGCGCCAGGACCAAGTAGACCAGCAGGCAGAAGAAAAAAGGATCCATTCGCAACAAAGCCTTCACGAAAAAGAAAAAAAACGGTGGGAGGATGAATATTGGAAGCGCCAGGCAAAAGGAGAACGATAATGAAAATTTGGGCGGTTATATTGCTTATCTTGATTATAAGCGGCTGTTCAGGTTATCAGCTTTCCGGCGGCCGGAAAACCACGTCAGTAGAGAGAATCTCCTCGGATACTTTTGCGGTGAGCTTTTGCGGGAATGCATTTATGAGCGCAGACGAAGCGGAAAAATACGCGCTCCAGAGGGCCGCGGAAGTAACTTTGTCAAAAGGGTATTCGCATTTTATCGTCGTAAAAAAACATGATAATTCCGAAGTATGCATGCTGGATCTAAAAGAATCTTACAGCGCCCCCGCGCACGCGGATTCTAAAACCTCGGTTTCCGCCGATTACCAGTCGTTTACCAGGCCGAATATTGCGCTGACCATCCGCTGCCTTTCTCCCGCCATGGAAGAGGCTCCGGAGGGCTCCGTGGATGCCGCTGAATTTCTCCGTAAGAATTTTCCCGGCCTGGGAAAATAACGCCGATAAAACAGGAAGGGCCGGCTTTAGGTTTTTTCCCGGTCGTCGTTGCGCTGGTCTTTAACGAAATTACTTCTCTCCAGGCTCTTGGCGTAAGCTTTTAATTCCGCGCCGATCTCGCCGATTTGGGCAACATGGTCGATCTTATGGTATTCGTTGGACACTACCCCGATGGAAATGGATATCAAGGGGATGTTCTGTTCTTTTCCCTGCCGGTCATGGGCTACGATATAGCCTTTTTTCCTGTCATTCTCGTTATAAAATGACGGCGCGGTTTTTTCAAAGCCTTCAATCACCTTTTCACAAATGGTGTCTGCCTTGTCCGGCGTTGTGACGACCACAAAATCATCGCCTCCGATATGGCCGATGAAATCGTCGGCATTGCCGTATTCCTGCGTAATGCGGATCAGAATGCGCGCTGTTTCGCGGATAACGTCGTCGCCGTGTTCAAAGCCATAGGTGTCATTATACGCCTTGAATTTATCCAGATCGACATAACAGACGGAGAACAGGGCTTTGCTTTCCAGCCTGCGCGATAAGTCATTAAGTATGGATACGTTTCCCGGCAGGCGGGTCAGAGGATTTGCCTCAAGGTCGCGCTCAGTGCGGCGCAGGATCATCTTTATCCTTGCCAGCAGTTCTTTAGGCTCAAACGGCTTAACGATATAATCGTCGGCGCCGGCATCTATGCCGTCAACCTTATCGTTGATCTCGCCTTTGCCGGTAACCATGATTATCGGTAAATGCCGCAGCAAGAGGTCTTTTTTTATCAGCCGGCATACTTGCCTGCCGGTCATTTTCGGCATATTGTGGTCTAAGAGCGCCAGGTTAAGGGGCTTGCTGTTAATGATCTTTAAGGCTTCTTCGCCGTCCTGCGCTTCAATCACTTCGTAATTTTCTTCAGCCAGCGTCAGCTTCAACACATCCCTGATGTCGGGATCGTCATCAGCCACAAGGATTTTTATTGCCATAGTCTCACTCGGTTTCCTATTCTTTTTGCGGCAGGGTAAAACTGAAAGTTGAACCTGCCCCGGCTTTGCTGGTTACCCAGATCTTGCCGCCGTGCGCTTCAATTATATGCTTTACCAGGGAAAGGCCAAGGCCCGTGCCTTTTACCGTGTCATTAACCGCGTTTTCCACGCGGTAGAATTCTTCAAATATCTTTTCTTTAGCATCACCAGGTATGCCGCATCCGGTATCGGAAATATCCACCTGGATGAATCCGCCGCTTTTTGTCGCACTCACCGTGATCTTGCCTTCGGCAGGAGTGAATTTTATCGCGTTGCTGACAAGGTTGATGAACACGCGCTTGATTTGGCTTACGTCCGCGGATACGCTGAATTCTCCTTTTGCGACGCTAGAGGATAGCTGTATTTGTTTTTCTTTTGTCTGCACCGAGAAAAAGTCCAACATATCGGCGGCGACAGCGCCGATATCCAGCGGTTCGCGCCGCATTGTCACCTTGCCGGATTCAATGCGCGAGATATCAAGCAGGTCGTTAACAAGGCTGGTCAGCTCGTCGGAATGCCGGTTGACTTTATCAAGTCTGAGCCGCACCTCTTCGGGCAATTGCCCGAGCTTACCGGCTAAAAGTATTGAGGCGTAACCTTTGATTGAAGTAAGCGGCGTGCGCAGCTCATGGGAAACAGCCGAGATAAAATCACTTTTCCTCTTGCTGACGATTTTTACCGCCTCAAGCGCGGATTTAAGCTCTTGCGTGCGTTCTTCTACCTTTTTCTCCAGCTCCTGCTGGGCTTTCCATGTCTGTTCAAAGAGCCGGGCGTTTTCCAGCGCCTGGCTGATCTGGTTCGTCAGGATGACGATCAATTCTTCGTCGCCTTCTCCGATCACCGTGTCCATATTTTCCGTGCCTACGAAGAGGAAACCCTTGCTGCCTTCTTTGGGCAGGATAGGGGAGGCTATAAAGGAAAGGATTTTAAAGATGCTGGTAATCTTTTCTTTTAAGAATGCATCCTGCAGCGAAACCGAAGAGATCGTTTTATTGCTGTTGATCAGGTCCAGGTACGGCGCTTTGTTTAAGTTGACGGTAGCATTGATCAGGTCCGTCTCTTCGCGCGTGTAGCCGATGGACAAATAAGTCGTGAATTTTTTATCTTTTTCATTCCAAAGGAAACTGCAGGCTTTTTCAAAACCGAGCTCCTGCAGGCCGGATGCCTCCACCATTTTAAAAATCTGGTTTTCTACGAGAGTGGTAGAGATCGTCCGGGAAAGCCCCTGGAGTGAATAAAGGCCGGCGATCTTTTTATCCAGCTCTTCCTGCGCCTTGTTCAGCTCAATATCCGTGCGCACAATGAGCTTGGCCTGTTCATCCATTTCATCCAGGGATTTTTTCAGGTTATCTACGTCCGACTCCAATTCTTTCAGCCGGGTGTTCTTCATGATCACTAGAATAAGCAGCGCCAGTATGGTGATTACGGAAACAATGCTGATAGTGTTGAATATGGATTCATGTACCGGCATGGCTATCCTCCGATCGCAAGTACCGTGATCGTCTGATTATGAAAATATGTTTTGCCTTGATAGTTTATCATCCGCAGCGGCGCCTGCTCGCCATAAGTATAAATTCCTATTATTGGAGTATCTTTGCCCAATGTTTCTTTGGCTATCTTGAGTTCTTTTTCGGCGTCCCGGCCAAATAAAAGGTAACGGGAAACAGACTCAAAAATAAAAGCGATACCGACTTTATTTTCCGGCGTAAGCTGAAGGCCTGCCTTAGCTTCGCTTAGCGCCTGCCCGGCAGCATCAAGGCAGGAATCTTTAGTGCCGATCATCAGTCTTATTGTGCTATCCTGCGGGATATTGCCGTGAAAGACAAGCGAGCCGTCTTCTCCGATGGATTTTACGCTCCTTAAAAGGTATTCTTCAATTCCCGGCAGGTATATGCCCATCGGATAAAATACGGATATGCGCTTTAATTCTTTTTTCAGGCCGTCCACGCCGACGCCAAGGTAATCTGCGTAGACCTTTGCCGCGGGCTCGGTATCTATGTCGTAGACAACGTTTTCCGCCGACCTTGTGATCAGGTGAGGCTTACCCAGCGGTTTCCAGCCGTGCCTTATGCCCCAGCTGAAATCCAGCCTTCCTCCCCAGAGTATGCCCGTAGCAGCGTCGCTGGAGACCTGCCGGTTAAAATATACCGACGACTTTGCAAAGCGCAAATTATCCGCGGCAAAGGCGGCGATCAAAGGAAAACTCGTGCCCAATCTTTCCTGCAGGCCGTGGATAAGGCTCCAGCCTTCTTCTACCAGGCCGTCGCAGAATACGATGCCTAAGTCCCGGCGGGTGCCGTGAAAATTATGCAGCAATTTTTCGCCCAGGTCCTCTCCGGCGGCAAGGGCGGTTTTATTATGTATTTCCTGGACCAGCGCGGTGTTAAAATAAGTTGCTTTCGGAAGAGACAGAAGCACAATTGCCAGGCCGCAGGAGAATATTCCTTTGTTGGTAATGAGCGCAGCGCCTGTGCAGCCGATCACCGGCACTTCTCCTAACAGGGTGTTGATGATCTCAAGGGTAGCCGGATGCGCCAGATTAATCGTGCTGAAAACCACGGCAAGGCTGACTTGTTCTCTGGAAAGGCCGGCCCGGGCCTGTTGCATGGCTTCGCGTACTGCCTTCACAGGATCTTGCTCCCTGCTCAGGCCGATACTTACGCTGATCACATCGCCAACAAAAACATTCTCCATATGTAAAAGTACTATACCTCTAATTGTTTATAAATTCAACAAAAAAGGGGGACGTTTCCTTTAAGGGAAACGTCCCCCCCCCCCGCCTAGAATAAAATCATTGACCGTCTAAGTAATTATGGTATTATTTTAAAAACGGGTGTTAGACAAATACTTATGAAAATTATTGAGAGAAATAGGGCAATTGAACTTAGGAAACAAGGAAAGACATTCCGGGAAATAGCAAGGGAGATTCCTATTTCAAGAGGCAGTTTGAGTTATTGGTTGCGTGGCATCGTATTAACTCCTGAGCAGATAGCAAGGATACAATATAAGAATGCTGAAGTAAAAAAGAAATTTATTGCGTTTAATGAATTAAAAAACAGAGTCTCGGAAGATAATAAGCGAAATATTAGCGGCGCGGCAAGCCGGGAAATAGACAAGATAACGCAGCGTGAATTAAAATTTATAGGCATAGCGTTATATTGGGCAGAAGGATATAAGTCTCCGGCATCTACCGGGGTGGAATTTACCAAGTAAGAATACAGCTACATAATCAGGCGGATATAGAGAGAGCTACGGGGTATTGGTCAAAAATTACCGGTGTAAAAAGCGATCAGTTTACAAAAGCATATGTAAAAACAAGTCCCAACAAAAATCAAAGGTTGGATACAAGGTTTTATGGCGCTATCGTCTAGCCTGGTCTAGGACATCAGCTTCTCAAGCTGAGTACACGAGTTCAAATCTCGTTAGCGCTATTTACTATTTTTAATCAGAAAAGAATTCACTTGATTTTTGTAAAGGATTGTGGTAAAAAGAGAACAAATAATGGAGAATAATTAATGCGGGAACATTTGGGATTTCTTAGGGTGTCCAGTGCGGTCGTGAAGATGGCTGCCTGGATTTTTTTGTTGTTGGGCCTGAGCGGCGGGATCGCGATCTTTCTCGGTAAGGTCCCCGGATATCCGAGCTGGACCGGTGCAGTGATAATTGCGGTGTACGCGTTCGTCTTTTTCTTCCTTTCTTTGATCGCGAAGATCGCTGATCTGCTGGGTAAGATCATTAACGAAATAAAAAAAGAATAAACGCACCCAAACCTAAAGGATGGTTTGGTGTGCACTTACTGTGCGAGGAGGTTTAAAAATGAAACGCCTGATCTTATTTGTTGCGGCAGCGGGTTTTGTGTTTTGCGGCCTGACCGGCTGCGACAAAATGAATTTTCTTAAGCCTAAAAAAGCCGAAGTTGTCAAGGAAAGCCCGGCGGCAGCCCCGGCAGTCGCCGTAAAGGGCCCGGTAGTCGCGAAAGTAAATAATATGCCCATCGGGCTGGAAGACCTGAATCAGGAAGTGGAAAGTTATAATTCAATGGTGCCCGAAGAAAATCCGGAAATGAAGATTGTTACGCGCGAGAAAAAACTGTCCTATCTAAAAGACGAAATGGTGCGCCGGATGCTGCTTTATCAGGCAGCTTTAGACCGCGGCCTTGACCGCAACGAAGACGTGGTAGACGCGCTGGCAAAGACCAAGATGGACCTCCTGGTAGTCTCTCTGGTCAAGCAGGAAGCCGATAAGATAAACGTGACCTCCAAAGATATCGAAGATTATTATAATACTTATAAAGATCAGCTTAAAGAGCCGGAAGAAGTGAGCATCAGGGAAATAGTATTGGCCGGCGAGCCGGAAGCAAAAGACGTCCTGGTGCAGTTGCTCCAGGGTGGTGATTTTGCCACGCTGGCAAGAGAGCGCTCAAAAGGCAAGACCGCCAATAACGGCGGCGACCTGGGGTTTGTCGCGCTCGACGGTATTTTTAAGGAAATGGCCAATGTTGCCGCTACTTTGGATGCCGGCCAGATCTCCAGCGTGTTCAAGGGCCCCGAGGGTTATTATATTATCAAGGTTGAGGCAAAGCGCGGCGGTAAGCAGAAAACACTCAATGAAATGTGGGATGATATCAAGCGCGGCCTGACTTTCTTAAAACAGCAGCAGCAGGTAGAAGATCTGATCGGTAAACTTTCCCGCCAGGCAAAGATAGAAGTTTACGAAGGAGAGATAAAGTAAATGCGGAAAAAACTGCCTTTAATAATAGGTATAGTTTTGGCTTTAGTAGCCGCGTATCTGATAAAGGTTTATACTGACCAGCAGCGCCAGCTTATTATTGAGGACGCAAGAAAAAAGATAGAGAAGATAAGGACAGAACAGGTGCCGATACTTATAGCGGCAAAGGACATCCCTAAAGGCGCGGTCATTGATAAAGAAAGCGTGGGCGTTGCCATTGCGCCTATACAGCATGTACAGCCCCAGGCGGCTACGTCATTGGACAGGGTTGCCGGTATGATCGCGGTTGTCCCTCTGTCAAAAGGCGAGCAGATCACCTTGAATAAATTAATGTCGTCCAAAGAAGCTGTGGGCACCGGCTCTCTGGCAATGACCACTCCTATAGGTAAAAGGGCGGTCACTATATCCGTAGATAATATTTCCGCAGTCGGAGGCATGATCTTACCGGGTGATTATATTGATGTATCGGTGATGATCAGCGTGCCGGTTACAAACCCGGACGGCAAACAGGTTTCGCAGCAAGCAGTTGTGCCTTTGTTTCAGAACATCCTCGTGCTTGCCGTAGGCCAGGAATTGGCTGCAATGCCTGAAGTGGCGGCAGAAGGCCGTTATGCCAAGAAAGGCAGCAAGCGGGAATTTTCTCCGGCAATCACTTTGGCGCTTAGCCCCCAGGAAGCAAATGTCCTCGCTTTTGTCCAGGAGCAGGGAAAGATCCGCCTGTCCCTGCGTTCGCCTTCCGATGCCAAGATCGAATCAGTGCAACCGGCAAGCTGGGATAGCTTATTCCAGTATCTTATGCCGAAAGAAGAGTTGGAAGCGCAGGCAAGGCAGCGGCAGAAAAAACCCGAGGAGCCTGCCCCGGAACCGGAGTCATACGTGGAAGTATATAGAGGCTTAAATAAAGAAAAAGTTCCCCTGTTCAAGTGAGGCCGATAAAATGAGAAAGTCTTTCCTGTCAGTTATTTTGGTGCTTGCGGCAATAACGATGTTCCCTCTTCAGCAGTATGCTTCCGACAGCATAGACGAAGAAATAAAATTATATATGGGTGAATTAAAAGTCATCCCGGTCAACGGTATTGCCCGCATTGCCATCGGTAATCCCGCAGTAGCCGACGTAGTTAACGTCGCTAAAACCGAAATAACCATTAGCCCCAAAGCCCCGGGAACAACCACTTTAGTTTACTGGGACCTTTACGGCGAGCAGTCGTATAAATTAAAAGTTTTTGCGGAAGATATCACAGAGGCAAAACGCCGGGTGGATAATCTTTTATCAAAACTTGACCTGCCCGGAGTTTACGCCCAGGCAGAAGAAGACGAGGGAAAAGTATTATTGCTTGGCACGGTAAAGGAGCCCCAGGACCGCGAAAAGATCGCATTGGCATTAGGAACCTTAAAGGACAAGACAGTTGATCTTATTACCGTAAAGGAAGAAGAAACCGCAGTTGAGATAGACGTGCAGGTGTTAGAGTTGGATAAAGACGCTACCAAGACATTAGGCTTTACTAATCCTCTGCAGGGCACGACCAGCATTACCGAAGTCGGTTCAGATAGCCTGACTTCAGTTTGGTGGACCAGGATTTTCCGGGTGGCAAACGTTAAAAGAGATACGGCATTTAACTGGACCATTACGATGCTGGAGCAGGAAGGCAAAGCGCGCATACTTTCCCGTCCGCGGCTTGCCTGCCAGAGCGGTAAGGAAGCGGAATTGTCCATCGGCGGTGAAAAGCCGGTATTTACTACCGACGTTGCTTCCGCAGGCGGAGAAGGCACCAGCGTTGACTATAAAGAATTCGGGATCAAGCTAAAGATTAAGCCTACGGTAACCACGGATAACCGTATCAAAGTAGCGTTAAACGTGGAGATCAGCGAAGTCGGGGTAGCGGATACGATCGGCGCTGCTAACGCGCCCACGGCCAAGGCGTATCCCCTGACCAAGCGCACAGTATCTACCGAGCTTTTCCTTGATGACGGCCAGACATTGGCAGTCGGAGGGTTGATCAAGCAAAAACAGGAAGAGAGCCTTACAAAAACCCCCTGGTTGGCAGACCTGCCGGTTGTGGGAGGGCTTTTCCGTAAAAGAAGCACGACAACAGGCGGCGGGTTCGGAGAAAAGGGCAATACCGAATTATTCATTACCCTTACGCCTAAGATTGTCGGCAGGCAAATTGACGCTGCTTCCGGCCAAACAGAAAAAAGTGCGGCAGGTAAAAGCAGTATAACTTCTCCGGCGGCAGAATCTCTCATGGGTGAGAATGTGCCCGCCGAAATGAAAAGCTATGTCCGCATTATTCAGAAGCGCATCCTTGATAATATAAGCTATCCGGTTTCGGCAAAAGAAGCAGGTTTCCAGGGGACGGTAAAATTAAGCTTGCATTTGTCTTACCTTGGCCAGCTCATTGATGCTACGGTCAAACAGTCTTCGGGATACAAGATCCTCGACGACAATGCCGTTACCACGAGCCGCCAGTTGATTTCTTATCCGCCGTTTCCTCCCTCAATAGATAAGAAAGACCTGTGGATAGATATCCCGATACTATACCGCTTGGATTAAAAACCGTAAATGGCTAAGACAATAGTAGTATTCAGCACAAAAGGCGGCGTGGGTAAAACCCTGGTCGCCTCCAACCTTGCCGTATCATTGGCCAAGGACCAGAACCAGCGGGTCTGCCTCCTGGATTTTGACCTCCAGGCGATCGGCGACATGTCGCGGATGCTCGGGCTTAACCCCGAAAGGTCGCTGGTAGATATGCTGGAGCCTTTGAAACAGCAAGGCGCTGATTTTAAAAAAGACCAGTTTTTCAACCGCAATGCTTTTGGAGTTGACTTCTTACCCGCAGTTTTAAAACCCCAGCATATCCCCAGCCTTAACCCCGAAGGAATAAGAAATGCCTTCAGCCTGCTGGATAAAGAGTACGATTATATCATCGTCGACGGCGGTAAAAGTTTTAACGACGCTTTTATGGCGGCATTAAATCAAGCCAATCTTATCCTGTTGGTAATTACTCCGGATATTCTTTCCATATATCAAACTAAACTGGCATTTGATACGCTGCAGTTCCTGCATTTCCCGCTTTCAATGCTGCGCATCGTTTTAAACCGCGCTGAATCGCTGGCAAGCATCAGCTGGCAGGAGATCAGGGCAAATCTGCCCGTAGATATCGTTTCGCTTATTCCGTCGGAAGGCAGGGTCGTCGGCCAGGCAGTGAACCGCGGTATACCGGTTGTCGTTGATAATCCCCGCTCAAAGATTGGCCTGGCAATAAAGAAACTCGCCTTTGATGTTACTAAAGACAGCGGCCTGTTTATTGAGCGCCGTAATTTAGACGAGCTGCAGCTTAAGGAAGAGCCGTTTGAGAAGTCGGGCGACTTTTGGAAAAAACAGGGCCTCTCGGAAACAATCGCCGAATCCGCATATTCCGAAGAAAGGGATGAAATACAACTTTTAAAACGCAGGATCCATAACCGCTTGATTGATGAGCTTGATTTGAAACGGCTGGATCTGAAGGTCTTTTCCGACGCTAAGAAAAACAGAGAGATAAATGATAAAGCCGAGATCCTGGTTGCTAATCTTTTGGCGGATGAAGCCGGCAGCCTGATCTCTTCCCAGGAAGAGCGTAAGAAGATCGTCAAGGAAATCTTAAACGAAGCCTTGAGGCTCGGGCCCCTGGAAGATTTACTTGCTGACCCGGATGTCACCGACATCATGGTCAACAATAAGGATGAAGTTTACGTAGAACGCAGGGGAAGGATTGAGCGGACTGATAAAAAATTCGTTTCCAATATTCAGGTAAAGACGGTTATTGAGCGTATTATTGCGCCCATCGGCAGGCGTATTGATGAAAGCGTTCCAATGGTAGATGCCCGCCTGCCTGACGGTTCGCGCGTAAACGCGATCATCCCGCCGCTTTCGCTGACCGGCCCGGCGCTGACAATCAGAAAATTCCGCAAGGAAAGGTTTAAGATAGACGAGTTGATCGGGATGAACAGTTTAAATTCGGCAATGTCTATATTCTTACAGGCATGCGTAGCCTCGCGCAAAAATATCATTGTTTCAGGCGGCACAGGTTCCGGTAAAACTACGGTATTGAATGTCTTGTCCGGTTTTATTCCCGACCGGGAGCGCATTATCACCATTGAAGACGCGGCAGAATTAAGGCTGCACCAGACCCATTGGATAAGGCTGGAATCACGGCCTCCGAATATTGAAGGAAAGGGCGCGGTGACCATCCGCGATCTTTTCCGTAATACCCTGCGTATGCGGCCGGACCGCATCATCATCGGCGAATGCCGCGGCATTGAGACATTAGACATGCTCCAGGCAATGAACACCGGCCACGACGGGTCTATGACCACTATCCATGCCAATTCCACGTTTGATGCATTAACCAGGCTTGATTCAATGATCCTGATGTCCGGCGTGGACCTGCCGGTCAGGTCAATACGCGAGATGATCGCTTCAGCGATTGATATGATTGTCCACACTGCGCGGCTTGCCGACGGCACGCGTAAGATTACCCAAGTAAGCGAGATCTCCGGTATGAAGGAAGACGGGCACATTGGGCTGCAGGATGTTTTTATGTTCAAGCAGACCGGCATTGACAAGCAACAGATGGCAATAGGTAATTTCTATGCTACCGGATATGTGCCATCGTTTATTGAAGAAATGAAAGTAAGAGGCATTGCCCTTCCCGAAGATCTCTTCAAAACCCCGTGAAAATAATAAACATCACAAAAGGCACTGTCGTAGCAGATAATGCCGTTATCGCTTCTACTTTTTTTAAGCGTCTCAAAGGCCTGCTTGGTAGAAAAAGCATTGAGAAGGGCGAAGCGCTTATAATACAATCCTGCAATTCTATCCACAGTTTTTTTATGCGTTTTCCCATTGATGTCCTATTTGTTAATAAGACCGATAAAGTAGTTGCTGTCACAAATTCCTTTGCTCCTTTTCGTATCAGCAAGATCTATTTTACCGCTTCTTATGTTATTGAGCTTCCCGCCGGCTCTATAAAAGCTACTTCTACCTCTGTGGGAGATAAGATAGAAATAACTGCTGGTTAAGGTATTGGGTTAGGGTTAAGATGCCAGTATGGTAGGTGGGTTAAGGTTAAGGATTAATGGCCTAACCTCAACCTCTAAACCATACCGGCTTCTTGACCGTAACCTTAACCATAGCCTATCTAATGTCCATTGACAATCCCTATCTTTAATGATATTCTGGCTTTATAAATGTCCAATCTGAGGAGAGCATGGGGGTTGTCCATAAATTAACACCGGAAGTCAGGCAATTTGTCCTTGAAAAAAAGCAGCTTAACCCGGAATTAAGCTGCCGGAAGATCAGTTCATTGGTTCTGGACAAATTCCAGTTCAAGCTCTCCAAGTCCAGCGCCAATGCCATATTTAAGGAAGCAGGTTTAAGCTTAGCCGTAGGCAGGCGGCGCAGCCGCGCTCCGCTGCCTAAATCTAAACCGTTTATTTATTCCGGCCTTGCGCTTTTTAAAGCCGCGGACAGTATGTTCGGCGGCTCCTTTCATATCAGCGAAGCAATAAAGCGCGTTGCCGGCGACCCGGATGCCGCGTTAAAAACTGAAAGCCTGCTTGAAGCGCATATCCTGAAGTCCGCGTTAGGCCTGCCGGTGAGTTGGCCTCAATCTTTTGCCGGAAGTCTTAACCGCAATTCCGGCCTGCTTTCAGAGATCAGCCAGGTATTAAAAAATATCAGCCAGGTCGCCGGCGGTGTTAAAGCCGTTACCACCGACGGAAAAGAATTCTATCTTGACGGCCAACTGCACACGCTTTGGCAATCCTCTCAAATCCCGTCTGCGCTTTCCTGCCCTGCCCATAATTTAGAGCAGCGTATCCTGCAGCAGGCCAAAGGAAAACTGCCGTTCGTACTTTTTTTTGCCCCGGGATTTCGTGAGCCAACGCAGATGTTTTTTGATTTTATCCGCGGCTTCTCCGATACAGAAAAAAAATTTTCCCACTTCGTTGCGTATAATTATAACCTTGAAGAGCTCAAAAGTATAAAGCTTCCGGAGCCTGCAGGAATAATTTTCGGCATCTGGCCGTGGCAATTCAAGGAATATATAAAAATAAACGCTGTCTCCGGAATTAAAAAATTTGAATTTGCTCCGCTTAAAAAAGAATTTTTTATCTCCGCGGTGGATGTTGAGCTTAAGCAGCCAAAACTGGATGCGACTTTGCATTTTAACGGCTGCCTGCTGAAAGCAAACGCGGAAGAAAAAACCGGTTTAATTGTTTTAGGCAGCCCGCAGCCCGCAGCTAGTGATCCTGCGGCCCTGGCTAAGGCTTACCTGGAGCATTGGCCTGACCCAACAGGCTCTTTTCAAAGCTTTAGCCGCAAGGTTGAGGCATCAACCAAGCAAAAAGATACGCAAGACAACGGGGAAGAGACCACATTGTCATTGCGAAGTGCCGCAGGCGCTGAAGCAATCCCAATCCCCGGCCTCGATTCCTTACTTGATAACTATCTGAAAACATTAGAGTTATATGTTAGAGATAACCTGCTGCCGGGTAAATATTCAACTGAAAGCGCGACAATAATAAAAGAGCGTTTTTACCTGTTTGAGTGCGGCCTGACAAAAACAAAAGATAATCTATTTATAAATTTTAAACTTTCCCATGAAGCCGATTCTATAAAAGACATTACCTATATCTGCAATCAGGTTAATGAAAAAATAATAATTATGCCTGACAGCCGCAGGCTTTGGCTGGCAGTTTGCTTAGAAAACGCTTTCCCGGAGGCAGGCAAATGAGATTGACGCTTGTTTGTGCGGATGTTATAGTTAGATTGCGATTATAAATATATATATAAGGTAGGATGGTCGGGGGGGCCGGCCAAGCAAAGCCACGGATGATGTATACTAATTGTCTTTTTATGATTTTGTGGCGTGAAAGCTTGCAGCCGGCAGTATTCTGCCGGCTTTTTATTTGGGAGTAAAAATGATTTTTAAAAAAGCATTAAGCCAGAGTACCATTGAATATGTGTTGCTGGTGGCAATCACTATAATCGCGCTGGTGGTAGGAGCGAATTTTGTTGATCAGATCAAGGGCGGTGCGTTTCAGGCGCATTTTGATGCGGCAAAACCCTTTGTAGCCGGGGAAACAGTTATCTATACCGCGCAGCCTGAGGCTCCAAGTAACACAGGCAGTACGGGAAATGTTCCGGCGGGCTGTGAATCCTGCCCCAATGATTGCCAATTGTGGCGGACCCAGGTGGGGCCGGATATGCAGACTTATTGGCGGTGCCCGCCGAACAGAGGATGAGATGATAGATCTGTTAAAGACGACAAGAAAACTAGCCCAGAGCCTTATTGAATACGTGATGATCTTTGCGATCGTCGCTGCGGCGCTGGGGGTAACTTATAAATATGTTTACCGTTCAATGAACGCGCGTTTGGATGATATACAGGATGTGGTAACTCCTGACCGGCCTGACGGCGGCAATTGGGATCTGCCCGACGTTGATCCGCCGGATGATCCTGAGCCGCCGAATACGGATTTAGAGAGTTGCCTTGCCGGTAATGACGCGGAATGTAACCAGCGTTTACAAGAAGGCATAGAATATTGTTGCGTGGAGTGTTGCGGCGCTGTTATGGCTGCTTGTAATGCTAATCCAAGCGACAGCGGTATTTGTAACCCGGGTGCTCCCAGTAATGGTTGCCGCTATCCAGAGATTACCAATTGTCAGCAAAGCGGTGAGGCCCAGAGGGATATTTGCTGCGAGAATAAATATTAACGCGGGTAAAGAAAAGATGAAGAGACCTTACAGATTAGCCCAGAGTCTTATTGAATACGTGATGATCTTTGTGATCGTCGCTGCGGCAGTAGGGGTAACTTATAAATATATTTATCGCGCAATAAACGCGCGCTTAAAAAACACGCAGGATGAGCTGAACTATAGCCGTTCTGTTGAGGGAGTGGAAGCAGATGAGTATAATGACGGCAGCGGAGATAAAATTGAGACTTCTGTCGGGAATACTCGTCCGGGCTGTGAGTCTTGCCCGGATAATTGTCGGTCGCGGGTAGTAGCAACAGGCCGCGGCGGACCTAGTGCGGGTAATTGGGGGGTTGAGTGGTATTGCGCACCGGCTACAGGCGGAAACACAGGTGGAGATACAGGCGGAAACACAGGTGGAGATACAGGCGGAAACACAGGTGGAGATACCGGCGGTGACACAGGTGGGAATACCGGTGGTTGTCCTGCCGGCTCGCATCGGGTTTGTCATCCATGCGGCCGCGGGGATACTTGTTGTAATTGCGTAGGCAATTAATGTTGAGCGATCTTAATATGAACAAAAAACAGCAAAACGAAGGAGGTGAAAGAGAAATGAGAAAGATGAGAAGGGAAGGACAGAGTATTCTTGAATACACCCTGCTTTTGGGTGCGATAATTGCAGTAATCGTAGCGGTTTTATTAGGTGGCCAAAGCAGCATGAAAGGTAAGGTAGAGGATACGTACGATGCGTTTGGTAATGCAATAAGCAATACGGCAAACGATGCGGATATCGGCGTGCTTACTCCGTAACGGATAAGGAGGTAGTAAAATGTTTCTAAGGAAGAAAGGACAATCTACTGCCGAATACGCGATTGTCATCGGCTTAGTGATTGCCGTGGCAGCAGGCATACTTCAGGTTGCCTTAAAAGGCGGCATCCGGCAGAAGAATAAACAGGCTACGGATTATTTGGTTGGTGAGAATGACGGCACAGACGGCGGTGCAGGCGGCTACGCGGCAATGAACGCCCAGATCGCATTAGGTGATCCTGCTGAACTCTACACCCAGGAAATGCGCGATACTACGGTTTTAGGCGGAGATGCCAACTACGTAGATGAAAGCGTAATGCTTAAAGGCGGAGCAGAGGAAAGACGGCAGAAGCAGGTTACCGAGACAACAGCTGTCAGCGTAGAGGCTATTGAAGGCGTAACAACGGGGAATTAAACCGTACCGTAGATCAAAAAGTCATAGGGAGGTGAGCAATAATGTTAAGGCGCAATAGTGGTCAATCAATAGTGGAGTACGCTATTCTTTTAGGCGTAATCATCGCGGCCTTATTGATCATGCAGGCATTCATCAAAAGAGGCTATCAGGGCGGCCTGAAAGATTCCGCGGACAAGATGGGCGAGCAGTTTTCCGCAGGAAATACCACAATCAAACAGGCAAGGACAATGGCAGAGGATCAAACTATCAGGGAAGCAGTGGCAACTGATGATGAAATAGCGCTGTTTACCGGCGACGTAGGCATAGCAGACGTACCGCGTACGCTTGACGCAGGCGCTTATTCTTATAGCGAGCGCAGCCCGGTGGAAATAGCTTCTACCACGCACGTAGTAACTGACAGCGCTGATCAGGAAGCAACAAGAAAAGACGCATACGCTAATGTGCAAGTGACCAACTTTCAGTTTGTCAGTCCTGATAGTGATTTTGAAAGGCCGTAATAAGGTGGAAAAAATGAAAAGACCCCTTAAGAGAGGACAGAGTATTCTTGAATACGCCCTGCTTTTGGGCGCGATAATCGCAGTGATCGTCGCAGCTTTACTGGGCAGAGGCGGTATCCAGAGTAAGGTGAGGAATAGTTATGATACTTTCGGAGATGCGATTGAGAGCACGACAACTGATCTAACAAGCAGTGTATTTAGATAAGGAGGTAGTAAAATGTTTCTAAGGAAGAAAGGACAATCTACTGCCGAATACGCGATTGTCATCGGCTTAGTGATTGCCGTGGCAGCAGGCATACTTCAGGTTGCCTTAAAAGGCGGCATCCGGCAGAAGAATAAAAAAGCAGTGGATTTCTTAGTCGGCGCAGGCAATGACGTTGCTGCCTTTAGCAATGCCGCGTCCACAGACATCCAACTCTACACCCAGGAAATGCGCGATACTACGGTTTTAGGCGGAGATGCCAACTACGTAGATGAAAGCGTAATGCTTAAAGGCGGAGCAGAGGAAAGACGGCAGAAGCAGGTTACCGAGACAACAGCTGTCAGCGTAGAAACAATTGACGCTGCAGGACAATAAAAAATTAGGGAGGTGAGCAATAATGTTAAGGCGCAATAGTGGTCAATCAATAGTGGAGTACGCTATTCTTTTAGGCGTAATCATCGCGGCCTTATTGATCATGCAGGCATTCATCAAAAGAGGCTATCAGGGCGGCCTGAAAGATTCCGCGGACAAGATGGGCGAGCAATATTCTGCCGGCGGAACAACGATCCATAAAAGGAACGCGTTAGGCGCGGGAGGCCAGCAGATCGTAGAAGAAGTAGCGACAGTAGACGGGTCATCGCCGCTTGCTACTCTTAGCGGGCTTACGCCGGTAGGCACAATCGGCGGCGGAAAGAGCGCCTATTCTCTGAATACCAGGACAGGCGATACGATGACCTCAACCACAAAAGTGGATACTGACGATGCCCGGCACGAAGCGACAAGAGTGGCGGATTACGGCGATGTGTCCAGTTCGGGAGGTAATTTCGCGCTGAGCGATAACGTTGATTTTTAAGCAGCTAAAAACGGGACAGTGCAATGTTTATAAAAAAGAATGGCCAGAGCCTGATGGAATACGCGATACTCTTCAGCGTAGTCGCGGCAGCGCTGTTGATCATGCAGTTTTACGTCAAGCGCGCATACCAGGGCAGGATAAAGCAGGACGCCGATGAGGTTGGCCAGCAGTATTCTCCGGGCCACACTGCATCTTCGATTTATACCAATACGATGGCAACAAGCACGACCTGCATCGGCGGCAACTGCTTTGGCCAGGATATTCCCATGGGTATGACCGTGACGAGCGGCAGTACAAGCACGACAATGAGAAAACGGGAAGGGGTTGATTCCTTTGCTTCCGAGAGGTAGGGCATGCCGCAACAGCGGCTATAGCGTAGTGATGTGGGCAGCAATGTTTGCCGTAATGGTGGGCATGGTGCTTTTTTTCCGCACGCCGATAAAACGGGCGATGCAGGGGAAAATAAACGATATGGCTGATTATATGTTTTGGACCAAATGGGGCCAGGCGCGTGAGCAATATAAGGGCGATGACACCGGTTATACCAAGACAGATACTACCACCATTTCAAGAACAGAACTGGCAGACCGGAGAGGATTTGTTACTTCGGCAATGGATATTTCCGTAGGCGACAGCACCTCAACTACCGGCGTGAATGACGGGGATCAGGACGCATTGAAAAGCATTGACCTTAACGCTATTTAGCCATAAAATGAAAAAGAATAGGCATAACGATCATAAAATAATGGGTCAGGCAGCAGTTGAGCTGGCTATTTTCGGCAGTCTGGTGGTATTGGCTTTTTCTGTCCTTATAATGTACGGCCAGCGTTTTGACAACCAGCAGGAAATAAAAATGGAAGCGTTCCGTCGTGCCCTGCAAAAAGCTTATGAGCGTAATTCAAGCGTAAGTTATACCTATAAAAAAGAAGGCCGTAACTTGAACCTTTTCGGCGCGTTTGGCCGCGGCCAGCCCTCTACCGTAGTTTCCACGGCCAGCGTAATGTGGCAAAAAGGCGTATCCGGCGAGCAGGACAGCAGCGGAAAAGAAAACTTCGCTTATTACCGGATCAACGACTATATGGTAGGCGATGAGATGGGCCTTCCGCGTTATCCTAAACACGTAGAAAGCCTTAGCGGCAAAAAGGAAAGGGTCCGGGTGCCTGCCAGCGTTTATTCCGAGGAAACGGAAAGAACAGAGATTTACGGTTCCAGCGTAGGCAAGCGCGAGAGCGCTGCGAGCATAATTAATACCGCGACTTCCGACTTGACCGATACCGTTTATACAAAATTGCATGTGCGCGTTGACCATTCATACGACGACAATCCTCATGACAATTCAGTGCCCTTACCGGACTATGCGTATGAAGATCACAGCTATGATAACGAAGGTTCGCAAACAGTCCAATCCGTGCCGGGGGTTTCTCTTGGCGCTTACTCTAAGGATGCTACCAATCGCGTGAGCTACCGCCAAGATCAGGTTGGCACAACCATTCACCGCGAAAGGACATGGCAAACTGATAATTAATATGAGATCTAAAAAGTCCCAGTCAATTTTTGATTACACACTTGCCTTTATTGCCTTGGCAGCGCTGGTAGTGGGCATTGTCCGCACCTGGGTCTGGTTCAACGCCAACTATGCCAAGCGCCAGATGGCTTATCAGACCAGTCGTATTGTTGCCGGCGGCCGCACCTGGCTTGAAGATACCCCAACGGCTTTTGATACTCCTTACGAGGTTCCTTATGATATCGGCGCTACCCAGGAAAGCCCCAGCCGTATTTATCAACCCCTTCCTTTGAATAATAACTGGGTATTCGGCGGTCTGGCTTCAGGCAGCACAGGCGTTGCTGTTGTCGGCGGAGAAGACTGGGTCGGCGGTTTAGGCGCCTGCGGGGACCAATGCACCCAAGAGTGCATTGGTGACACAGCGTGTTATTCAGGAGTCGGAGATTTTAACACCCTTTGCAGCTGTTACCAGGCTTGTTTTTCAGAATGTAATTGTTTAAGGCAGATATCGCCCATGACCACTCTCTATGCGTCGCAAATAAGGGATATTTGCGGCCCGGATAACGATTGTAATGTTTCTACTTGCGTTTATTCCGATTGTGAAACTACTGCCGGCTGCGGTCTTGCCTGTAATATGCGCTGGAGCGCGCAGAGGATGCGGGATGCCGCAGAGCGCTGCGATGACTTTTGGGACGGGCCGTGCAACTGGTTTGGCGGCGGAAGGTCAGCCAGGCAGCTTAGAGCAGCGGCAAAAGAACTTATCAGGATGGCCTGGCAGCAGGAAATGGGAGCAAGGTTGTCAGGGCGTTCTTCCGTGCGTTTACAGCGTTGCTGTGAGATGCAGACTGATCTTTTAGCAGCGCAGTGCATGGAAACCGCGCAGAGTACAAATGAATGCGATGCCAATTGCCTGGAGGCCGCTATTGATGTTTTTTATGCATGCGTAGAGCGGGGAGTTGATATGGGAATGGTTACCGTTCATCTTGACGGCCCTTGTTTTGTAGAAGCGGAAATCCATAATACTTTTTGCGCTGTTGCATGCATGACCGGGGAAAACGTACCTTGCGAGGACAAAGTAACGACGCACATTAACGGCTTAAATAGTCAGATAGATGCTTATGAACAGATTATTGAAGATAATGAAGATCTTGTAGAAGAAATAGGGGATGTGCTTGCGCAGGCCGCAGCTGCTGCAAGCACAGCTTGTGCTTATAGCAATGATACTTCCTGTTATGCCGCGGCAAGAAACGATTACTGCATGAACAACTGTTGCCGGGGAGGGGCTTGGGGCAGGGCTTGCGATGAGCCTGCGGAAAACTGCGATAATTGCGCGGGAGATGAGTCTTGTCCTGCGTGCGGGCTTTCCCAGCTTAGCGCCAATGTCCAGGCTCAAAATGAAAACTTTGAAGAGGCGATATTAGCGATGCAGGAGGCGATCGCGGCTTTGCCGGCCTGCTGCGATGAAGCCGTTGCGATCGTGCAGGACAGGTGCATCAGTAATATAATCAATAACCTATAATTAAAAGAGATGCTGCGATGATCAAGATATCCCGGAATAAAGCGCGTTATGAAAAAGGCCAGATATTCCCGTTTCTTATTGCCGTATTGGTAGTCATTTTGATCGCAATAATGATTACGGTCAACCTTGGCCAAGTCGGGATGCTTAAGGTTGATACATCCAATGCGGCAGATGCCGGAGCGCTTGCCGCGGCCAGCACTTTAAGCGGTTATTTGTTGGGTTTTGGCCTAAAAAGCGATTTTATGGAAGCGCATATGATCACTACCGAAATCTGGGCGGTGATTAACTTTCTGGTGCATTGCGGGGATGGGCCTTATGGCTGGATAGTCGGACTGGTCCTGGCGCTTATCACCCATATCGCCGGCATGATCAAGAACTTCATAGAATATTTTATCGCGCTCACCGAAGGTAAAATGGCTTGGGGCCAGGCGAAAAAAACTGCTTTTCAGTATGCTTTTCAAAACGCCGGGGTAGATGAGGTGCGGCCGACTTTCCGGCAGTTCCTGGAGGGCGTATATGGGATTTCCGGCGATGAAATAAACGATGTTTCGCCGGCAGACATGGCGCATTACTACAATGTTTATTCCATTGGCGATGATCCCAATAACGCCGGCTTAAGAAGCCTGATAAAGCAATATACGCAAACCGGATTTAACAAATATATGGAAGAAGCCAGGTATTGGAGATGGGGAAAGATCGCGCCGTGGGAAGGGACTTTTCCGCCGCGCGTGACTTCCGGTTACGGGTGGAATGATGATGGCACAAACGTCTGTACGGGCAGTAATGATTGCAGGGTTAATGAAGGCGAAGCGTATAAAAATTACGAAAACTGGGTAGAAGTTGAAATAATGGGTAACATAATGTATCCCCTTGATATATACAGCCCGCTTGCCGAACTTTTTGAAGCGGCCAGGGACCGGATCCTTGATGCGATTGAAGATGCAGATATGTGGGGCTGGGTAGAAGATATAGCCGATTTCGTCGTCAATCTGATATTCGGAATTACTGCCGGATCTACGCAATTTACTTTTCCCGCCGGCTTGGAAATGAGCCCCATAGTGCCCAATACAAGACAAAATCCCATGCATGTCTGGGTCAGGCGCTACAAGAAGAATAAAGATATTGGACTATGGAATTTTGATTATGGAACCAGCGAATCGTATGCCCAGGGACGCGCTTTTGGCGAAAGAGGAACTGAAGATATTACGCCTGCATTAAGCGGCCAGATATCGGGATTTATAACCCAATGGATTGACAGCGGAGATAAGCCGGAAGTAGATGACATGTATGACATGTTTGATACCAGTCAGCATTTGTTTGAAACCGAAATTTCATACGCGAGGTAGAACTATGCTTAGACAAAAGAATATCTTGATTGCGGCAGTTGTTTTAGCATTGATCACGGTATTTTGCCTGCCCGGTTTTGCGCAAGCCAATGTTGATTTTGAAGTGCCGGTGCCCGAAGGCAGTAGTTTAGTAGAAGATAGGGATATTGCTATGGGGGGCAGGCAGATAAAGATAAAGGTTTATACTGCTCCCGTGAGCAGCGCAGCCATCCTGGGCTATTACCGGAGTTTTTTCAGCCAACAGGGGTTCCAGAAAATCCTGGATAAACCCGAACCGGAGTTAAACAAGCACCTCTTGCGTTTTAAGCAAGGTGATGCGGTAGTTGCCATCGGTGTCTTGAATAAGCCCGGGATAAACAAGATAGTGATTGCCCGTTATTTGCAGAAAGCCGGCCAGCTTCCTCCGGAAAAATCCGGCGTTTCTTTGACGGAGCTTTTTTCTATGGTGCCGAAAAAAGAGGCTGCAGGCAAGGATTTGGCAGCTGTGCCCCGCCCGGATAATAGTATCAGGGCGGCTTTTACGGAGCGCGGCGATCATACGCAGCTTTTGTATATCGCGCCGATGAACGCAGTATCCGTAGTTGATTTTTACAAGAAAGAAATGGAAGCCCAGGGATGGGAGTTAAAAAGGGAGGTTCTCGGCTCTGAAGGCCTGGGTGCTTACGGGATAGCTAAAGAAGACGCCTTTACCCCGGAAAATCCTATTCTTGAAAGGCCGGGCCATAAGCAGGTCATCCAGGAGATGTCTATACTTGAGTTCAGCGCTGATTTTGGCGACGCGGAAATAACTATTTTACCGGATCCCAGCCAGGCCCCTGCTGGTTCCGTAATTAAAATTGAGTACGATGAAAAATGAAAAAAAATAGCCAAACAATATTGGATTATGTTATACTACTGCTGGTTGTGATTACTGCCTTGATGATCATGGGGCATTATGTGAGGAACAGCCTCTCCGGAAAAATGCGCGAAGGCGCAGATGTATTTTCGCAGGGAGAAGTTTACAGCAACGCGAATACGCACATAACGGAGAACACCATAACGAACGAGGGCGGGTCTATAGATATTGACCTTAGCGGCCTTGAAGGTCTTAATCTTACCGGCCTTGATTTCACTTGGCTCAACAACTGGACTTTATTTGATGTTGATTTTGGCGGCTGCCCGTTTTGTTGGTAAGTAAGTCATAAGCCGGAAAATTAAAAAAACGGAATAATGGTATTTGTCGGCATACTCATAGCTGTTTTTCTTGCCCTCTATATGCTTTCCGATTATTTTATGGAAAGCGTCATCCCTTCCCTGACCGGTTATTACGGTGAAATTCAATTAAGGCGCACCGGTAAACTCAGGGGCCAACTTGAAGAATCATTTATTTTCTGGGAAAAAAAGCGGCTGATGTTGATTTCGCTTGCCCCGCTTATCTTCGGCGGTATATCTTTTCTTTTACTCCGCCACGTCCTTGCCGCGGCTGCCGGGTTTTTACTGGGGTTTGCTTTCCCGGGATTTATGGTCAAAATGGCGTATCAGGCAAGGATGAAAAAGTTCCAGGGCCAGCTGGTTGATTCGTTGATCATGCTTTCTTCGTCGCTGAAAGCGGGTTTGAGCTTTATCCAGGCAATAGAGGTTATGTGCGAAGAAATGCCCGCTCCCATATCACAGGAATTCAAGCTGGTTTTGAAAGAAAACCGCTGGGGCTTAAACCTTGAAGAATCCCTAAAAAGACTACGTAAGCGCGTGCCGCTTGAAGAGGTCAATCTCCTGGTCAGTTCTATCCTCATTGCCCGTGAATCAGGCGGCGAGCTGCCCAAGGTCCTTATGCGGTTGACAACTACTATACGCGATAACATTAAATTAAAAGAAAAGATCGCCACTCTCACATTGCAGGGAAGGCTGCAGGGCTTAATCATGATGTTTTTGCCTATCGGCTTTAGCTATTTTGTTTCCAAGCAGAACCCCGAGCATTTTGTGGTAATGTGGCAGAATGCCACGGGCAGGATGTTCATTATGATTGCCGTAGGGCTGCAGATCGTCGGCATGGTCTTGATAAAGAAGATAAGCACAATACGCATATGATGCTCTATATAATTCTCGCCCTAATCGCAAGTTCAGTATTCCTAATTGTTTACGGAATTTTTGAAGCAAGGCAGGTGCCCCGGCTGCAGTTATTTAATAATATGCCGCGCCAGAAAAAAGGCGGCTTTGAAAGTATTAAAAAGTCAGCGGCTTACGGCCTGTTGTTGAGGCAAACCGGATTTATTACCCGGCCGTTATTAAAGCTGCCGTATTTTGTGAACTTGCAGGCGCAGGCAGACGTATTAAAGATAAACATTGACCTCCCCGCGTTTATTCTATTAAAGTTGATCGTGGGCGTCATTGTTTCTTTCTTAGTCTTTAGATTGCTGTCTCCGACCTATGCCATAATCGGCCTTTTGGTGGGGTTTTTCGTGCCGGATTTTTTTATGTGGAACAAAGTCAAAGAAAAGAAAGACGCCATTGTCAGGATCTTTCCGGAAACAGTTGACCTTTTGGACATGTGTATTAATGCCGGAGCGGATTTCCTTTCCGCTATTAAATGGGTGGTGGAAAAAAGCGACCCCAATCCATTTATTGAGCAGCTTTCTATTGTCTTAAGCGAGATCCAGGTTGGTAAAACCCGTTCGCAGGCGCTCAAGGACTTGGGCAACAGGCTCAAACTTCCCGATATCAGTAGTTTTGTGCGCACGATAATCCAATCGGAAAGAATGGGTACTTCCATTGAAGAGGCGTTCGGCAACATGTCCCAAGATACGCGCGAAAAGCGCTTCCAGTCCGGCGAGAGATATGCCATTAAGGCTTCGCTGAAGATCCTTTTCCCCTTGCTTTTTTGTATCCTGCCTGCTATATTAATCGTAGTTGCCGGCCCGGTTATTATTAAATTTACCTCGGGCGAGCTGATCCCCAAGAATTTCTAATATAGGTTAAGGTTAGGGTTATGAAGCCGGTATGGTAGTTAGGTTAGGGTTAAGTGTCAATAACCTAACCTTAACCACTAAACCATACCGGTATCCTTACCCTAACCATACACTATGAGATACAAACTATTTTTTCAAAAGTCATATAGTCTACTAGTACTGCTGCTTTGCCTTGCCGGGTGTACTTCAGAATGGACCCGCTACGTTAATAAAGAACATAAGCTATCCATACTCCTGCCTGCTTCGTGGGAAAAAGAAGAAGGGGCTTTTAAGACCGTGATTATTGCCTTAGCGCCCCTTGATACAACCAAGCCCAAGCTTTCCCGTGTCCGGACAAATATAAACGTTATTGCTTCCGAATTGCCTACACCCGTTGATGTAAGCACGCTTTTTGAATTGAATAAGACCGAGCTAGGCACTAAGCTGGCGAGGATGGATGAATTCCTTGAAGGTGATATATATGCGGGAACTCTGCGCGGTAAATGGCTGTCTTTTGAGGGGTTACTGCGCGAGGCGAGAGTGAAAATAATCAGCGGCATCTGGGTAAAGGACAGGCGCGTTTATAGCGTTACTTGCACTGCCCGTACAGATGAGTTCGCGAAATACGATCCGTTATTCCAGAAGGTACTGCGCAGCCTGCGCGTCAAATAAGTAGGGACAGAGACTACTTTTCTTCGGTTTTATCAAGTATCCTGCTATGAAGCCTCGATTCTTTCCAAAATTATGTGTTTTACTGCTGTTGGTGCCTTTTCTATGCAGCTGTGAATTCGGCTGGAAACAGTATATTAACGAAGATAATGATTTTTCTATATTATTGCCTGCTTCATGGGAAAAACAAGAAGATGTGTTTGATGCGGCATTGATTGTCTTGGCTCCCGTAAAAGGCAAAAATAAAAACCCGCCGGTCAGGGCGAATATGAATATCATCGTCGCTGACTTGCCGGCAAGGGCGGACCTGGATATAGTTTTTGATTTTAACAGAACCGAGCTTTCCAGCAAACTGGCAAGAATAGACGATATCATTGCAGGCGATATCTATGCCGGTCCATTACTCGGCAGGCAGGTTTCATTTGCGGGCCTGCTTAGCGGATTCCAAGTGAAGATAATCAGCGCCAACTGGGTAAAAGGCAGGCGCGTTTATACCGTTACCTGCACCTCCGCCCTAAATGAATTCCCCAAATACGAGAAAACATTCAAAAAAATGTTCCGCACCCTGCGTATTAAGTAGTTCTTCCAAGAGTAGTTAAATCTAAGTTGTAATCGTTAGGTTTAGTAATTAGGTTATGGTAAGGAAGCCGGTATGGTAGTTAGGTTATGGTTAAGTATAAAACCCGGATCGTTTTTTGAATTTAGTCCAAGACATTGACAGCTTATATAATTGCCTGCCCGAGATATCATATGAAGTAATAAGCTCATCGCATAGTTGCATATTTATGGCATAGGAATATATATCTTTACACTGATTTAGACTCACTACCGTTTCATTACATTCTCCCATAGCATCATCAAGGTATTTTTGAAACCCCATTTTTTGGTGTCTCTTGGCATAGCCTTCAGCTATCAATCTTGGGATAGCCTTACATGATCTCGCCAGTTGGTCTTTTAAATCATATTTTTCGTTATCAGGTAATCTCGGGATAATTTTTGTCATTACCTCTATGGCAGCTTTATAAGTGTTTTGGTACACATTCAAATCACAAAAACTTCTAATTGGTTTTTTAATTTCCATAATTTGGTCCTATTTCTTCAGCTAGACTTAGAATACGATCGCCTTCTGTAATAATAGACGAATAAACAGAATAAATCTAACTCAAAAACATGTCATTTTAACCTAACCTTAACCCTTTAAACTATACTGGTTTCTTTACCATAACCTTAAACATAACCTGGGGAGTGTTATCAAGTACTTCAGTTTGGACATTAAAAATAAACGTTTTTTAAATGTCCAATCTATTTTTAATCGTTAAATAATGTCCAAACTGGAATAAATTGGTTAAGTCAGCTTATAACCTAACCTTAACCGCTAAACTATACCGGTATCCTTGCCCTAACCTTAACCATAACCAGGCTTATATACATAACTGAAGAAAGCGTTATCAATATCCGTATCTTTATACCTTGATAGATATATGCTTTGTGCTATACTTTTTGTGCTAATTATTTAAATATAAAAGTAATATAAATATATATGATGAATCCAACCTCATTACTTGAAAGAAGAAAAATGACAAAGGCCGGATTTTTTACTTTCGGGTTTCTTAGAAAACAAAAATGGCTTAGCGTGATCCTGGCGCTGGCCTTTTTGCTTAATACTATTTCACCTGCTTTTGCGCGCGAGGGAAATTCCGGCAGACGGACTTCTCTTGAAATGTACGGCCTCGGCGCATTAGCCGGCTCCGCTTTAGGCGCCTCTATCCTTATCGGTTATGAAACCGGCCAATGGTGGGGCGTTGCCGCTGCCGCAGCCGCAAATATGGCAAGCGACCTTACCGGCCTTGTGATGTATTACTATTTTTATGAGAGCTACGGGGAAACCGCAACAGTATTCGGAAAAGAACTTAAATTCGGCAATGTAGAAATTAGCAAAGGAATGCTTTATTCAATGTATGCCGGAACGATCACCGGCGCGCTTGTTGGTATTGTGGGAGGCCTGGCCTCTGGTGCTTCCAGCGGCGCAAGTTCAAGCCTTGAAAGCGGCGCAAGTTCAGGCATTGAGAGTGCTGCTGCTAGCGCCGGGGAAGGTGCTGTGTCAGGCGCGGCTACCGGTGCTGCGTCAGGCGCGACATCTGGTGCTGTAGCAGGCGCAGCCAATAGCGTGATTACAGCTATTGTGAATGCCGCAAAAGCCCTCTGGCAAGCTATCGTGAATGCAGCCAAAGCCATTTGGACAGCGCTTAAAAACGCTTGGCAAGCTATCGTGAAATTTTTTGATCGTCCTCTTAAGGAAATATTAAAGTCAGTCGGAAAAGCCCTTTGGGAGAACGTATTAAAGCCGATTTTAGAGCCTATCTGGAAGAATCTCATTAAGCCTATCTGGAACTTCATTACGCACCCCATTAGGACAATAAAGGATTTTTTTGCTAGAATCGCGAAAACTGCGGCAGACAACAATATTAATTGGTTAAGAGCAGCAATAAGAGTTGTGTATAAGCTTGATAAGCTTAAACCCGGCAGCGTTGCCAATCCTTATATCCGTTACGGAGCAGAACGCTCTTTTGGAGCTGCGTTTGCGCATTTAGTAGGCGACCTGGTTATTAATACGGCAAAGCTGTTTTTCAGAGAAACAATAAAGCAGAACCTTGAGAAAGGATTTGAGATCACGATTGGTAAAGGTAAGAATAAGAAAACGCTCATTGCAATTGACGAGCAAGATGAAACTATCGCCGAGATCGCTGCCGATATCGCAACCATATATTTTTCAGCATGTATCACTCCGACAGTAAGGATACTTTTGGGCAACTTAATGCACGTGTATGGAGGCAAGGGCAAGTTTGTTCTTGATAACCAGGGCGGATACTTAAGTAAGGAAGGGGAAGGCTTTATTGATGAGGGCGTAACCTATGAAATTGACGCAGTAGAGATGAATTCTCAGGAAATCAACAGGCGCCTGGAAGCCAAGCAAATTAAGGGTGACGCAATGGTGAAAGTTACCCGTGACGGAAAAACCGAAGAGATAAAGGCTGAAGCGGTAGCCAATATGTTAAACGGCAAGAATTACACCGTTACCCTGCAAGCCGACGTAACTTTAAACGGCGAAACCGTGAAAGCCGGCACAAAGATAGCCGTTAATGCGACAGAGTTTACTAACCTTTGGCAGCAGGAAGGCGTGATCAACAAATCCGGTTCCGTAGATGTCACTAATACAGATGGAGTAACGCAGCAGATCAGCGCGGAGGCGGCATACGCAGGCGCAGTTAATATTTTGAGCGCCAGTTATACTGCCGGGATTACCATAGCCGCCCACGACTATTTCCAGATGCGGGAAAGTGAAACGATCAAAGAAGGCAGCACGCCTGTGCGCGTTACTTCTGCCGACAAAAAAAATCAGGTTGATACTACTGCCAAAGAATTAGACGGCGTTTTTAACGATACCTATGTGCAGCTGGAAATGGCCCGGCGGCTGGAAAATAAAATCATTACTTTTCAAGACGCTGCCACCGGCGAACTGCATGAAATGAAAATGAGCGAGGTTGCCCGGGAAATAGCCCCGAATAAAGACGGCACAGTAGGCGTACAAAACGATAACGGCACTTATAGCGTAGTAATAAACGGCAAGGAAGTTATAGTTGACGCTGCCACATCTGCTCAACTGCACAGCAATCTTGTTGCCTACGCTACTATCATGGCAAGCAGTGCCCATCAGACCGCGCTCGCCTTAACCGGTGGACTCTTAAACGACATTCACGGCAATCCCGTAAGCAGTAAACCGCTTAAGGCAGGCTTGCAGACCATGCGCAGCATCGGCCTGCATCCTCTTGTCGGCGCGGGAGTAAAAATACTTGCTTTGAAATTGATGAAGTACCGCACGCATTACGGCGATGAAAGCGGCCGCGTTGCGGAAAACGCGAAAAAAATGGCAATTGCTGATTTCTTCGGCAATCTTGCTTCGTCAGCAGTGGCCAATTCCTCGCGTTTCAATACTTGGTATGCCGGCACAGATGAAAATCCATATGTGCAAAGGGGCGACTCCGGTGAATATTTAGGCAGGGAATATGCCCAGCGAATGGGCAAAGAATTTGTTACACAAACCGCCCTATTGGCCAATGAATTAGCTTGGGCAAATTATTGCAAGAAAAAAGACATTACTCCCGATGCGTTAGATGAAGTAAGGCATCTGGCAGCAGGTTCGCTTGTTAGCGGCTTGGTAGATGCAATTTACCGCCGCGATCCCGGCACCGTAGAGAAAAAAGACCAGGTGCTGGTAGAAACCAGCGGTATGGCATCTGGCAACGGAGAGCTTATGTTTGTAGACCGCGACAGCCTTACCGAGAGCACATATGACAAAGATACCTTTTTATTCAAGGTTAACGGCGAGGACCTAAGAGGTAAAATCAGAACACTTGATAATAAAGAAAAAGTATTCCTTAATGAAGATGACGTTCTCTTTGTCGGCGCCAAGGCGCCCGACGACAACAAGAAGTGGTCTGCGGTAACATGGCAGACGAATAACGCTTCTGTAAAAACAGGCGGGCAGGTATCTTATAATGTTACATACGACGTGTCTTCCCGGCTTAATGATCCTCAATTCCAGAGCAGGCAGAATCTGACCGCTGGCAAGTTTGTAAAGAGCGTGGCGCAGGATTTCAATAACCATTTTATACAGGCGGCCGCGCGCAGCAGCCTGTATTTATCTCCGATGTTTACGCCCGGCACAGGCCCGGCAGGATTTTTGGCGCAGCAGCAGATGCAGGACCAGTGGATCCAGCACATCCAAGGCATGGCGCAAGGCACTGGCCCGGGAATGCTGATGGCCAACCGCCTTGGCGGCAACATGCGCTATTATGCCAATATGAACGTTGCCGATTCGCTCGGCGCGGCAATCACCAATCGCTTTATGCGCCAGGAGCTGCGTTCTTATGCTACCTTCATGACTACGCAAGAAAAACTCCAGTATTTGCAGGTTACAGAAGAGAAAAATCTGAAACGGAAAGTAGAATTATTGGGTAGCCTGCGGGCTTTTAATAAAGAATATGGCGGTGACATTAATAAATTGAATGCAGACATAGAGCAGGCGAATATAGATCTGGCAACAGCGGAACAGGCCGGGCGCGTTGATGAGGTCAATACCATGCGCAAAGCGCTGGAGACGATGTACGGCATGGTAATAGCTGCAGATGAAGTTTTAAAGAAAGCTTACAGCCTGCAAATCGTCCGCGCTAACGAAGTTTATAGCCTTCCCGCAGAGGCGCAGTCAAGAATCTTTAATGATTTAATGCCGGAAGTAATAGACGGCCTGCAAGCGGACGTAGATGCCTCTGCTTATAAGATTGGGGCCATGGAAAGGGCTAAGGGTTCGCTGGGCATACTCTCCAGCGTGCCTATCCTCGGCGCAATGATCCAGTCAGCCGTGCTTTCTAACCTGGCGACATCAACCGGCCAGGCGCAAGGCATAAATGATTTTATTATCGGCGGTATAGTTGATTATAATGTTGACCGCACTTTTGATATCTATGCGCCGATGAGCGGCTATACGGCAGGGGCGCTGGAAAGCACGGTAGATAACAGCGCGAAAACAACGCAGATGAGTGAAAAAGATAAACAGGCTTTCCGTTCGCTTTTAAAAGATCCCGAGCTCAGGAAGCGCAGCGAGCTTAGAAGCAATTATTCAATGTCGGTTGCCGGGGTTTATCAGGGCAGTGAAAGCTACGCCAATACTCCGCTTTTGAATGCAAGCGGCATCTCGCAGGAGGTAAGGTCAACAAGAATGGAGCTTAGGGAAGCCGAGACCGGCGGTAAGGCGCTGGTAGTAACAGATTCTACAAAAATAGATGCCATTAACGTGATTAAAGAAATGAGAAAAAATAACCCGAATGTTGAGGCATTTACTTATATACCGGAAGATAAGGATAAAACACCGGAGCAGGTTGAAACTGCGCTATATGAATTAAAGACCGGCAGGGTGTTGTTCTCCGATTATGGCCTGACCAGTCGCACCACAGTTGATCAGTTCGGCCGCGCCGTAGAAACCAGGCATTATGCCCCCGACTTTGTTTTTAGCGATATCGGGAGTGAATGGCAAACCGGCATAGAGCAGGATGTGATCACCCGGCATTATTACGGGCCGTTTGGCCACGCGGTTTCCATTACTACCGACTATACGCAGATAGGGGTTCCTGATGCGGATAACTGGCCGGGAGCAAAAGATTGGACTATCGGCATGGGCAAGGTATGGAATGATCTGGCCGCGGAATTCAAGGTTGTCGGCGTAACGCCCGAGCAGCTTGCCGGAAAATTAGGCATTGAACTCACTGGCCAGGAAAGCGCAGAAGAGCTGCAGGTTAAATTCACCAGCTTTCTGCAGGAAAAGCTCAAAGAAGGGCCTGATGCGATTGAGAAAATTGATGCAGATATTAAAACTTTTGCCGGTAGCTTAAATGTTGAGCCGAAGAATATCGGCGGCGATTTCAGCAATTATATTCCTAAGATCAAAAAATATGTTTATGCTACAGATCCCAAGACAGGAGAATACCGTACTGATAAATCCGGCCGCTTAATCCCTATCGGCAGCGTGCTTAACGCAAAGGCGGCGCAAACTCAGCGTTTCCTTGCTGCAGCGCAAAATTTAAGGGAGGGCAAACCTATAGAATATTCATACGCAGGTAAGGAGGATTATCAGGTAACCGCCCTCAAGGTTCCTCAAGAAGAAATTGATAAGAGCAGGGCTCTTGTGACCCAGGACATGCTTGAAGAATTTGCCGGCTTTGCAACAGACGTATACGGTAAAAAGGTCAGGGCAAAGGATATCAACATGAATACGCCCTGGGGCGGCATCCTTGCGTATATGGCGGTTAACCCGCAGCCGGATGGCCGTAAATGGTCAGAGCTGACAACTGATGAAAAGCAGGACATCTTTGCGGGTGTAACTGCATGGAGGCTTCTAACCTACGGATTATACGCAGAGGATCCGAACGTAAAGCAAACCATTCCTAATAATCAAAGCACTTTGACCCTTTTCTTAGGCAGCGGCGCTGATCAGATCCGCGGCGCCAACTATTTATACGTGCCTGCGATCGCCGGGCAGAAAATGGAACCTTTGAAAACTACCCTAACCGGGCCCGAAGGCTATTATCAGCCGGTTTCTGTCGGCCCGAATTACAGCTACGATATCAGTATTTATTCTACCGGAGAGGGCAAGACCCCGTATTCCGGGCCAAGCCACAGGGCCAGCGTCAGCGATATTAATTCCGGCCCCGCGCTCAATGCCGCTGCGCAGTACACGCTTCCGACAGATGCCGTTGAGCGGCAATTGCAGCAATTGGTTTATAACTTTGCAGCTACCGATTTTAAAGGCGCTGACCAGCGCGCAGAATTGATCGGCTTTATGAAAAATGAACTGGGTATAGACGAAGAAGATGCTATTGCAAAAGTAGATAGGTTAAATTCAAGAGAATATGGTAGAGAATTTTTGGAAGGCATACAGGAAAAAGTAGATGAATCCAGGATCAACCTTGATAAGATCACGCAGGCGCCGCTTACGCTTACTGCTACTACTGCGCAAACAGAAACTCCAAAACTAAAAACTCAGGCTCTTCCCAATATGTCTTTTCCGGATTTAGATAGAACTAAATGGGCAATGCAAAGGCTTGAGGGCCAGGATTTAGAAGTATATACCGCGGTGCAGAATAAACAACAGGAATTAAATAGCAATTTAAACCGCGACCTGTCTAATGTCAAACAAATGCAGTTCTTTGAATATAAGGATATTGGCGGCAGGACACTGATGCTTCCGACATGGGGCATGAGTATGGGTTCTGTTTTGCAGACGCGGGATGATGCTATGGCAGCTGCCATAAATCAGGAAGAATTAAGGTTCAGCAAGCTCATGGCCTATAATTATGACAGGCAAGGCATAGAAACTTCCATTGACAAAGGCTACAAGGAAGCGTTGGTTAGCGGCAATGATTTCCTTACTAACATGTTCAAAGAAACCAAGACCCTTCCCATAAACGGCCATAGCTTAGTAATGGAGCCTAATAATAATGGCATGTTGGGAGCTTTTTACGATCGTTCAACTACGGTTTATGTGCCGGGAGAATATGGCAGCTATGACGCCGCACTTCCCGAGGGTACCTACAAGTATGACGGAAGGGGTTCTGCGGATGTTATTCAGAGAAGCCAATTAAGGCTAAAAAATTCAGAAGAAGCAAAATTGGTCCCGTTAGACGGCAGGTCTACTTCTACGAACACGGCCGCGGCGCCGGTAATTAATAATCCGCCGGTACAAACAGCGCCTGCGCCGGTTACAGGCCCTGACCTGCAGTCGCAGGAAGCAGAGCTTAAACCGCTTAAGCCTATCGTAAAACCTATACCAAACAATATTGATCAATCAATCCCGCTGTCCCGGGCATATCCGCAGCAGCAACCTGTAAGTGTTAATACAACCGTGCCTGAATTGACCGACGAGCCGGCAGTTGAAACAATAAAACAGGAAACTGTAACCGTACCCCAATATGACCTAAAAGATTACATCCAGCTTGAAACAGCTGTTTTGAATATGGCCCCTACCCTAGGCGTAGGCGACATCGGCTTCTTATCCCAATGCGCTCAATATGGAACAATCGATAGCGATAATATCAATAAGATCGTGCCTTTGTTTGCAGAAGCAAGAAAAAATGGCGCGATTGATGATATGGGGTTAGTATACCTAGAGCAGTTTATGTCTATTAAAAAGATACCAATAGTACCAGAGGGCTCTGTTCGAGAAGGTGACGTTACAGCACTTGCTTTGGCAGAAGAAGAAGCTCTCAAGCAAGGAAATGTAGTAGAGATCCCTCCTATCATAACTTCGGAAAATTCCGAGGCATTTTTTACCACAATAGGCAATCAAGATTTTGTCAATAGATTAGGGAGGAATAACGAAGCTATATATGGATTCTACTCGGCTTTGAATAAACTATCGGATAGCGGTAAGGTATCTCCAGACAATCTGTTGAAAGTCACGGATTATTTACGCGATCATCCAGACGAGATTGAGTATTCCCGCAGAACCGGTGAGCTAAGAGGTTTTGAGAAATAAAACTAATAAAAATATTAAATTAATGTCCAATCTGAAATAAAATCGCTTATAAATGTCCAATCTAAAATAAGAGTCTTAATTCCAATATTGGTTAAGTCATTAGGTTAAGGTTAAGAGGCCAGTATGGTAAATAGGTTATGGTTAAGTGCCAAATAACCTAACCTTAACCCCTAAACCATACCGGCTTCCTGACCCTAACCTTAACCTAATTACCCTTTTATTACCAATAAGTTTTAGCTCTCCTTAAGAAGAAAACGCTACCAAAAATCACCGACAAAATTCTTGACAACTACTATATATATGTTATATTTAGAGTGTCATTCCTGAACAATATTACCGAATAGAAAAATGAAGTTCGGTTTTTATATTGCTACTTAATAATGAGTTTTAAAAAGTACCGCTAAAACTCACAAAAAAAATGGAAAACCCGGCTAACAAAGCTGAAAGAAAAATGGGGGAAAGGGGGAATTTGTCGGTTCCCCTTTTCTATTTAGGTACTAATAAGAAACAAGAAAATCTTTCAGCGGTCGTTGATGAGCCACAATTTAAATCCAAGTTCAAAACCTGGATCAGAGTTGTGGCTTTTATTGTGGTCGCGGTATTCCTGCCGGAGCAGGTAGCGCAGGCAGTAGAATATGATTGGCGCGTGCTCTGGCAGAAGCCGGCGGCAATGGGCAATGCGTTTGCGCCTGCGTATTTGGCGGACACAAAGAACCTTGATATCCCTATTGCCGTAAGAAACATCCTCAAAGACGTTGCCGGCAAACCGATCACATCAATAAAAATTTCTCCTACGCTTACAGTTGACCTGCCCAAGCCACTGAATATTTCCAAACAAAGAATTGAAGAGATCTTTAATTGGCTACAGGGCAGGCCTTGCGGTTCCAAGGCGCTGTATGATCTATTAAGTTATGGCGGCGCCAAGGCAACAGAGCAGGATATTGCCGTATTCGCCCTGACCGTGGATATCTTAAGCGGTACAGTCAAGCCAGAGGGTAACCCGGAAATAATCAAAAATTCCCTCTACGCCTTAGCTAAAGCTTCCGAATTTTTCGGCGTTAAACTTTATCCGGCCAAGGTTAATAACCAAACACCTAACACCCAGCACCTAACACCTTTTATTGTCCACTTGAGCAATGATCACTATGTTCTCGTTACCAACATCACTCCGGAAAAAGTTTATTATATTTCAAACCACAAAGAAGAATTCATCCCCACGGAGAAATTTAATGCCAGATTCACCGGCTATTGTTTGGTATCTGAGATAAAAGGCAGCCTTGAAGCAATAAGCGAAGAAGAGGCCAAGAAAATAAAAGGCGCCAGCGATTGGGGCGATAATTATAGCTATGACGCCGGCACTTATGGCTCCAACAGCTATTACACCAACAATTATAGCAACAACTACAATTACAATAATTATAATTCCGGCTATACCGGATTTGATTACCGCCGCAATAATGCTAATCTTAATCTTAACCCGTTCGGCGTTAACTTGACGTTAAACAACGGCTCAAGGCAGCAAGCCATACAGCAGGTCTGGGGTTTTGAAACCCGCTATAACCAGCCCAACACAAAAAATTATGCCAGTTTTTATACTAGCCTTAATAAGCCGATAACCGGCTATTATAAAGATAGCGGCAAGGGCCTTGTCTTAGACAAAGGCAAATTTGGCAATACCTGGCTTACTCCGGGAGGCAGCTCCATTTCTACCCCGATCACCGGTATTAACAATTGGCAGATCGGCAGCAATAGCGGGGCGGTAGCGTATAAGACAGCGAGCAAGGATTTTGCTAAATTTGACGACCGGATGACGGTTTGGGTAGGCTCAACGCCAAGCGCAGTATTTGCCCAGAGTTTGAATTTAAATAAAGAATCGTTCTACAAGAGTAATTTTGAGACCGGCACAAATCTGCCCGTATGGCATTTTACGCCGATGATGAATACTTTCTTTAACCCGGAAGAGATCGGCAAGGCAGGCGCAGGTTATACTCCGCCGATCGGCGCTCCTTCGCCCGTAGCTTCACAGTTTTCCATTAATCCCGTAAAAGCAAGTAACGGCAGCGCCATAGGCGTAAAAGACGGATTTTTTGCCATGGGCGGCCTGAAAGATAAGCCATTCCAGATCAACCTTACCAATGCCGGTGTAACTATCAGGCCGGGCAGCACCATCGGGGTGAGTACAGATTATAAAAGTGTAGCCGGAAGCACAGCCGCATTTAATAAATATTTTATTCCCGGTCAGCAATTCAATCTTGAGTCCGGCGTTGAATCCCAATTCCATTTCCAACCGCAAGTGCAGTCAGGCAGATCCTTGGTGTTACAGCCGGGTAAAGGCGTTTTAAGCATGGCCAATACCGGCCGCGATGACGTGCGCTTTGTCGGCACCGGATATCTGCAGGGTTTTGATAAGACGTACAGCGCTGCCATATTTACCCGCGAATTAAAAAAGGATAATTGGAAAATTGATTTTAAAGATGAGATGCCGACTTTAAGCAGCTTGAATAAAGCGGCGAAATCAGCCGGAGAATTACGCAGCCGCACCAGTGAAGGCTTTGAAAGAATAGCCAAGATCCAGAATTGGCATGGTCAGGATGATGTCATTACGGGTTTTAGGGCGCAGGGCGACTGGGTCAGGCCGATCACAACTTTGCCCGGAGCTGCTGGTGAAGATAATAAGCGCTATGACAGCTGGGTAGGCGGCACAGGCACGATCGGCAACCTTGGTAAGGAAACCTTAGAGTTGCATAAGGCCCAGTTCAATATGGGCGTTACCAAAGACGGCCTTGATTTTACGCCTACACTCTGGGGTAAATGGAATATCCGCGATAACGCGGTAAAGATCCAGGGTTTGAATTTCCGCGGAGAAAAACTCTTCAATGCCAAAGACGGATTTTATTCCGACAGAAAATTAGATGTAGATATTTACGAGATCCTTGACCGCGACAGCCATGGCATTATTACCCGTGCCCCGCTTGTATCCGCAGCGAAATTAGCCACCTTTACTCCGAAGAGCGGATGGAAAGAGCTGCCGCGTTCGTCTGATACGCAATTCAAGTCAATAACTCAATATACACAGTCTCCTGATACCGGCGAACTGCAAACAATTAACCGTGCCCTTGGAACCTTGACTAAAGATAATAAGATCCTTATTGATAAAATTGTTTATAGCGCAGTGGAAGTTCCGGAAGCGCAACTGGGCGCGGACAAGGCAAGCCAGGCTGGCCTGAACGAAAAGCACCGCATTGCAGCTTGGAACACGAGCCTGTTCGCAGACAAGAAATATACATATTTTTCAGAAAGCGGAGATACTAAACTTCAGCACGCGGCGAACTTAACCTTAAAAATGACTGCGGATAAAAAATATCTCCAGGGCACAGGCCTGGATTATTCGCCGATGTTCCATAATGTCAAGCATACCTTCACCGGCGAGATCAAGGAATTCGTCGGCCAGATAGATACAAAGGGCAACAAGTTCATTTCCGCGATCAGAGAAGACGGCAGGAAGCTCGCCAATAGCAAACAGGTCTATATTAATGCCAGCGGCATTGCTGATACAAAAGGCGTGATGTCAAGATATGAAGCGGCAGCGCCGGATAAGAAATTAAACATCCTGTTAACAGGGCTTACTAACAGGCCGGATGACCCCAAAAATCACGATGAAATTAATTTCTTGGTTCGCCTGCATTCAGTCAATATCAAGGATGGCGGCAAGACCCTTTCAGGCCTCAAGGGCCTGGACGCGCTTTCCTTTAAAAAGGATAAATGGACAAATGTAAGCGCAAGTATTGACAAGGATAATCCGGGCCTCCTGTCTGTTAAGGACATTAAGGGTCAGAAGTATATATTAGGCAATCAGGCATTGCCACATAACGACGCTGAATTTGAAAATAGTTTACGGGATCAGGCAAAGAAGGCTGGCATGGCTGACGCGGATAAAGCCGCAATGGCAGCGGTTGTGGAGCATATTAATAAGATTAACGAAGATTCTCCTGCTGCAAAAATAACCCAGGAACCGGTTCTTGTGCCGACCACCACAATCAGCAATAAGGGTATTGCCGATTCACAGAAGCTCCTCGTAAGCTTAAGTGGCGATTTCCGCGGCGCGGCAGAACAGGATTTAAGAAATGCCGTGATCAAGAATGAATACGGCAAGGATTTTAACCTTGCAGCTGTCAAGGATCCTACCAAAGGCGAAATTCACGCTTATCTGGGCCTGAAATCCGGAACACAAAATAATCCCGCGATCATGCGTTTTAACGAGAGCGGCATCCAGGATTTTGTCAAGGGCACAGGCTACTATCAGGCAAGACAGGGCGATTATCATTATGTAGGCTTTACGAGCAATAATGCAGACCTGCCGGCTGTCGGTTTGCAGTTGAGCCGTATCGAATTTACCACTCAGAAAAACAACGCAGGCGAATATGTCAGCAAGACTGTTGATATTACCCGTTTTACTCCAGATAAAAATGTACTCACCTCTACTTCCGGCGATGTTGGTTTCAGTAAATTACTGCGTTCCCCGGATTCCGGCGCGTTAGCATTTAAGGACGTAAAAGGCATTGATTATTCTGCCACGGTAAACTATGGCTTGAACGGCTCAATGGCTATTCCGCAGCTCCAGGAAACCAGCAAAGAAAAAGAAAAGCAACCTTCCATGATGAAGCGGGAGGATTTATTCCTGCGTTTCGCTAATTGGCTGAATAGATATGCCGCGAATAATAAAGAAGATAAAGCCTTAACTGAATTTGCCGAATCACTGAGGAGCCAGCACGCGGATTATGTGGATAAATCCAATAAGTTAAAATGGATAGAAGTAGGAGATCAATTAATCCTTCAGGTTAAGTTTGATGGGATTGAGGGTAAAATAAAAGCTATTTTTACTGTCGGTAAAAACGATGAGGATCTTTTGGTCGAGTTGGGGCGCGGTAATACCGAGGCTGTTAACAAGGCGTTAGGAGATGGCTATGAAGTAGAGCTGCGCCGGAACGGTGAGTTTAAAAATGTCTATAAATATGACAAAGATAAAAATAAGTATGAAGTATTGGGAAAATTCAAGGATCGTTTCGGAGAAAAACATAAATGGGCCAGGCAACCCAATGTTGAGGACTATCTTGTAGTTAAACAGGTTGAGAATAAAGAGGGAAAGCAGGTCAAACGCAGCGCCTGGGGATTTTTAAGTAACGAGGGTGAGTTTTCTAATTCGCTCAGCCAAAAAATAGCAGATAACGCCGAGATATTCTCCACGGTTGATAAAAAAGGCAGCGTAACAAACACCGCTATTATTCATGCGGCCGCGGGCGACATATCGACTGAATATTTTGAATACAGTGATGGCGGTTACTTTGGGCTTCCCCTGCTTACCTTTACCGCCAACATATCGCCAACGATTACCCATGGCACCAGTGTTTCCGAAACCTCCACGGAAGTCGAAGTTTCCAATAACCTAAAAATAGAAATTAATGAATTCGCTCCTGCCGATAACATTAATAGAGTCGTGACTACTATGTCCCCGGGTGAATTTGAGGCAGCTACTGCGCTTGAGAGCACAGCCTATGCCATCATCGGCGGCCAGGCGGTTCTCATTGATTCCGAAGCGGCTAAGAATGCCGGCAAGGCCCAGATCTTGAATCATCTCCGCAGTGAGGGCATAACAGCAGAAAATATCAACGAAAACAGTGTATCTATAACGTCCTACGGCTCACTCTCAAGGGCATCGTTTAAATTTGATGGCGAAGATCAACAGGGTATGGAATATGAGTTCTATGGGATCAAAAGAAATGAATCCGGAGATGTCTTTATCAAGGTCAATAGATTCAACGCAGCTAATATTAATGACGGTGGATTCTGCATGATCACCAGAGAAGGCCAGGTCCTCAATAGCTACACAACTCCGGACGGGAGAGATTCCATCAGCATAGATCCTTCAACCGGAAATTTCCATTCGACATGGACCGGCCCCGACGGCAATAAATATAACTATGTTACTACTATATTAGGCCAGAATATCTACACTCTGGACAGGCCCGCGCAGGAGGCGCCGGACGCATTCTGGTTTAATCTAAGCAATTTCAGCCTGGCGGAGTATTTCAATAAACAATATACGGAACAAGCAAGGTTTGACCGGCTGTATTTCACCGACGGAAAAGGAAATATGGTTGAACACGCCGAAGGTATGAAATCTTTAAGCAGGTATTTATCTCAGGTGCAGTTAAGCGCTTTGAATTCCGGCAATAAAATGGATTTTGATAATACTATAGCTCTTTATCGCGTTCCCGGCCGTGGATTTTTCCATAGTACCTGGGCATTTGCCAGTCCCTTAAAGAGGAGGCGCGGGATCATGGTAGAGGAAGAGGGCCAGGTAAAGGATATGAGCTTTAAGGACCTGGGCCTCAATAAAGAAGACCTCCGCAATATCAACAGCCTTTTTGTAGGACTAAAAGGTCGCATCAAAAACGGAACCTATATACATCAAGCGGAGTATTTAAATGCGTTGGCGTGTTCTCAAGCCAGGGCTTTTGAATACCTGCTTATTAATACTGACTTAGGCGCAAAAGGCATTATTCCTCTGGGTATCAGAGATAAGGCAGTTACCGGAGGTAAAATAAATACTATCGCCACAGCCACGGTCTTGATTGCCGGCGGCACCGTTGCCAGCTTCTACAGCGCGGGCGCTGCCAGCCCCATAGCTGCTGCGGGCTTGACCATGCTTGCCGGAGCCCTCGGCGCTACCTCCTCGGAAGTTTTCAAATACGGCTTCAGAGGCGAACATCTTACGTTTAAAGAGGGAGCTACTTCTTTTGTTTTTTCCGCGGCTCCCGGAGCATTAGGAAGATTAGGGGCCGGAGTTAAAGGCGCCGGAACGATAAAGACCATCGCCGATATCGCCGTTAAGGGAACCAGAAGCGGCTATGTTATTTATAATGCTTCTAACGCGCTGAATATCTACACTACAGGTAAACCGCTTAATTTTGCCCAAAGTGCAGGAGTTTTAGCGGCAAATTATCTTTTTACCGCGCCGTCTGCAATGGGAGGGATTTTCGGCAGCACCGGCAAAATAGCTACTAAGTATACCCAATTGATAACTAAGGTAGGTTTTGGTAGTCCCCGGCTTGGTAGGGTGATCGTTAACACGGCAACCAACCAGATTTTATTGCAAGGTACTTCGTTAGTAACCACGGGTAAATGGGCTGACAGGAAGGTTACCTTGGGAGTTATTGGAGCCAGCATATTACCTTCAGTTTATATGCGCAGCAGCGGTATTGGCATTCTTCCGGGCATGGCGATTACCACTGCCGATACGGTTAAATATAAGATTACCCAAAAGAAAGACAAAGACGGTATTGGCCAGCACTTGACTTGGGGACAGATTAGTTTGATCGGCGGCGCGGCAATGGTTCCGGGAATTTTAAAGAGAGGATTTACCGCATTAGAATCCAGACTTGGCACTATGACAGGAAAATTTGCCATACCCAAGATACCTGCCTTAGTAACCGGGAAAACCGCGTCTTATGTTGCAAAGGCCGGGTTACATTCTCTTGCCGGCGCAGCGCTTTATCCTGCTTTTACTAAGGATAGATATACCGTAAAGAATATCGGTATTGGAGCGCTCGTAGGCTTAGGCGTTTGGGGCCTGCGTTTAGTCAATAACTGGGCAGGCAAAAAGCTTGAATCTTTGATCAGCCGCGCTACAAAAGCAAATGCCGAGCGCATAGATGTGGCAAATAGGCTGCTGAATAAGGTTGGCGTTCAGACAGCTGAAGAGGTAATTAAAGTACCGACAAACGCAAAAAGCTTTTTTGTAAATCAGGCTACATTCCTTACTACTTCTACTGTTTTTGCTTATTTAGAACAGAAAGACCCGCTCTACAATTCTTTTGGCACTGCCAGCGCAATCAGCTCCGTACTTCTTAATCCGGGGAGAAATATACTTTCTACCATTTCCAACCTCGGCAGATATCTTGACAATAGAAAAGGCCTTGCCGATAAGGAAGAGGTAGAGGCGATCCTGGGCGATCGGTGGCAGGAATTCTTTAAAGAGGACAAAGATCTAGGAGGCAAATACGTCAGATTTAAAGAGAGCAGGTTTAAAGACGCATTAAAAGATTATAATCTTGATTCCGACACTAAGCGTAAACTACGCACTCTTTGGACAAAGTCGGAAAGCGCATTATCTGCCCGGCTTGCATACATACAAGGAAAAGAAAGAAACACTTTTAATGAACTTCTACGCAATGAAGTCGGCGGCATACCGTCGGCAATCCTTGCTTTTGGTTATTACGGTTTAGATACTTATCTGCAGGCTTTTAGCGGCAGCTATACCATAAAGGCAGCAGCTAATTTCAAACAGACCGCGCAGGATTTCTTCTCTTTTGCCGATAAGACCAGAGAGGTGATTACCGAGATCCGGCAGACCTATGAGCTTCCCGACGATAAATGGGTGGAGGTTGGCATGCTTTTAGGAAGCGTGATGGGCGCAAAAAGAGGATATAGCGCCCTTGGCAATAAATTTAAAGGCATGGCAGCTGCTGATAAGAGCAAGTTCCTGCAGTTTGTTTCCAAGACCCATATTAATGCCGCTAATCTTACTTTTTTAAATACCGGTTTTGCCGTAGTTGCTCCTCTGTTGAATAAAGGCGCTGATTCAGAAGACTACTTAAGACAGATTTTTTACACTGCTTATGCTAAGGATTCGGTAATGGAGGGCGCAATGGGAGCAAGCTTGGTCTGGAATAGTTTTGCCGGCGCAGCGAATTTATTAACCAAGACCGGCGCAGGCAAGTCCATTAAAACTTATATGGATGGCCAGTATAAATTCAGGGTCATTGATACGCCTGTTACCGTCGGAAAGTCCACTACTCTCCTTAAGCCGGTGATCAAGGTTGGCGTCAAATTTGGCACACCCGCGGCGCTAGTCGGCGTTGGCACAGGCACGTATCTTTTAGCCACAGAAAATAAATTTGTTGAAGAACGTCTTGATCCTACGGTACGCGCAGTGGTTGCTAATTTAGGCTTGATCACTGCTGCGGCAGGCTTAAGGCTTTTGACAAAAAGCATCAGCAATGTTAAGCAATTTAAGCAGTTAATGCGCGAAGGAAAGATTATGAGGCCTGAGAGGGTTGTATATAAACATAACGTTAAGGACTTATCGGCAATTAAATATAAACCCGGATCAGCTAACTGGTTTTTCGGCACAGGCAATGAACATCTGCAAGGATGGAAAGCCTTCGGCCACCAGATGAAATATAACGCCATCTGGACCGGCGTAGGCACTGGCGCTGGTTTGGCGCTGCATAGGATAAATGTTGCCCGCGGCAAAGCAGATAAGGATGACCGGCTGCTTTATATGGTATTGGGCGGATTATCAGGTATGGGTGCCAAGAATCTACCGGGCATTACCCGTTTTGGCGCGCACGCCGCAGTTAATCTCGTGGATATAGCTGCTACCGGTGCTCTTGTTTACAGCGCTAAGAAACTTATCATTGACCCTGCCCTATCTAAGATAGAATCAAGATTTGATTATAATAATAAAGATTTTAGCTATGCAGAGATCGCCATGCCGCACGTTTTTGATAAACATTCCACCAATGAAATTGAAACCGAGTTGGATAAGGATGCTTTAACAAGTGGCAACCTGCAGTCTAAGAAGAAAGAAGACCCCGCCGGCAAAGGCTATATTTACAAGAACGAACAGACCAGCGATTGGGATTATATTTTACTTACCGGTTTGCTGGTTTCCTCTATATTTAAGGTAGGTAAAGTAGCTGCCAAGTCTTATAAAGGCCCTGACTTAAAAGATCCCAGAGGATGGAAGGGCATTTGGCAGGAAGGCTGGAACCAGGGCATCTTGCGCGCAGGTTTGGAAAAAGAAACCTTTAAAGCCAGCTTCTCCAAGTTCCAATTGTCCAATACTCTGGCTACCCCGGCGATTATGGCTGCCGGCGGCGGCGCTTTACTGATGGCAGGCAAGTCAAAAGAGATAGAAAAGACCCCCTGGGGTAAGTTGTTCAGGTACGCTGGTACAGGTTTATTAGCTTACGGCTCTTTAAAATTAGTGGACAGTTTAGGTGGTAACTTAAGCCCGCTTCAGATACACCGCTATGCTATGGAGAATTTAAGATTCGGCAAGCTTGGCGCAGTAGGCAAAGGCGCAGCTTCGGTGCTGGCCGCAGGCAAATGGGGAGTTTGGAACTTTGCCACCCGTGGCACTTTAGCAAACATGTTCACGGTAATCGCTCCTTTATACGGCGTGGTTGAGCTGGCTTCTTTGTTGACCAAACGGACAATAACTCCTTCCGCCTTTACCCAGACAGAAAAATCTTTCTGGAACGCCACCCTTGGCGCATTCTGGCGCGATGCCGAGTTCTATAGCACGGTTACCGGCGAGCGCGTGGGTTATGATCAAAGCGATAAGAGCTCGGTGATCCTCTTACCCGGCACCGGCAATGATTTAAAATACCGCAAGGTATTACTTGATGAAAAAGGCGAAAGTAAATGGAAATCGCTTAACCTCTTCCAAAAGGCCGTGCTTTCCGGCAGGCTGGCAGAGATCTCTTATTGCACCGGTTTATTCGGCGTTGATCCGGAAACAGGCTTGCCCAAGATTGATTCTTTCCAGGATAGCCGCTTAAAGACTTTTAAGGGATTCTTTAAGGCAATTGATAAACAGAACCTGCAATTCTCCGCGATCTTAGCCGTGTTCCAGCCGATTGCCAATGCGATTTTCTCTAACATCAAGAACATTAACGCCATTGGCGTGAAGAACTTCGGCAGGAAATTCCAGGCTATTGGTACGGGTATGGAAAATGTCTTTAGCGCCGATGTTGTCTTAGGTAAGTCTCCGCGTTTTGCCAAGTCAAACCCGCTTTCCGGAGGCCAGTTATTAAATATGGTAGTTACCGGCACAGTTGAAGAAACCATCACTGAACAGGGCATCCAGATGGGCTTAAGCCTGATTCCCTTTAATTTCTTAGGCCCGCGCACCGGCCCGTTAGTCAGCGAAGTATTGCAGGAAATCCTTTCACCTTTTGGCGCAGGTTCGCCCAATTATATGTATACTCGCAAAGAAGCGATCAATTTCAACAATCAGAAACTCGTGCAGTTTGCCGAGCAGATGCTTGGTAGCCAGATCTCTGACCAACAGCGCAAGCAGTTAAGCGATAGCATGGCTACCCTGCAGAATAAAAAATCAGACAAGAAAGCGCAAAAAGCTGCAGCAGAAGCTATTGTTAAGGTAGGCGAGCAGACCGCCAGCCTGGGAGACGCCAGAAAGATCAAGGCTCATGCCAAGTCATTGGGGCTCCTTCAGAATTTAAAATCAAACACCGCGGAGGCCGTGGGCGATTGCCTGCTGCCGGTTGCGGAGCAATACGGCAAAGAACTAAACCGCGAATTTGAAGGTAGGCTAAAGCTGGCTTTTGGCGATAAGATAAAGATAGCGCCGCTTAAGGCCATGGGTGTTAATAAACTAATTAATAAGCTAACCGGGTCTCCTACTCCGGCGCAGTATAACCCGAACCCTAACGGTAAAGATTATATTACTTTTGATATCGGCCAGAATTTCCTCTTTACCACCGATGAAAAAGGCAACCACGAAATAAAGCCGAGCATCATTGCCGTTTATAACATCATCCACGAAAATATCCACGGTATAATTAATCATAACAAGGAGGACCTTGATACATTCAAGAATAGCGTAGAATTCAAGGAACGCATGGGCCAGATTGCTGACTTCTTAGGTTATAAAGGCGCGGATAAATTAAAGATGGTAGATCTGGATATCAGCGAATGGAACCCCAATGAAATGCTTACCCAGTATTACAGCATGCTTATGCTCGCCAGTTATGTTATTGAAGGCAAGCAGAAATACGGCGAAGATTACGGTACCGAGAATATGAAAGACCTGATTGAGCGTACCTTGAACAAACATTTTGACAGCTTTACCGACTCTATGCAGGCTTTATTTGATATGGGCGAGGCAGGTTACGTAAGAGAGGCCGATCCTTATATAGTTAACCCCGAGTTTATGTCTAATGTCATTGATTTTGTGCAGTGGACCAACGGTAACATTGCCGTGCCAAGGCCTTTGGTAGGCATTCCTGATGATGACGAGGTGGATAAACAGATAATGGACCTGCTTAAGCTTTCAGCAGATAAGCAGGAAGAGTTGCGCAAGCTGGGCATTGAGCCCGGAGAGCGTATTACCAATGCCACATATAAGAAACTCCTTTCGCTGCCCGTTGAGTTCGCGGGTAGGGTTGATGCTATTTTTGAGAAAGGCACCGATCAATTAAAGGACTATTACCACAAACTGATCAAGAAGGACAACGCAGATACCCGTTTAAAGATCGTTTCCAGGCTTGCCCCGTTCTTTTTAATGCCGGCAGTGTACGGAGGTATAGAATTGTTTGCGGGCAATAAGAGCCCTGTGCATAAGGATGTGCTTTTAGGCAGGATGATCTTTGAGCTTGATGCCGAAAGCAACGCAGAAGTGAAAAAAGAATTGGAAAGCCTTTATGCTCAAGAAACCGGCTGGAATATTGAAAAATTACGCGTTGAACCTAATTACGAAGTAATGGCAGGGAAAGTTTCCGAAGAAATGAATAAGGTGTTTGAGGAAAAGGGCATCAATATAAAAATTCATCCTAAAGAGCAGATGGACGAAGTTACGCGGGCAAAGGGCGTATTTACTCCGGCTGCGGCAAACGTCAGCGAAGATTCAACCGAAGACGTAAGCATAGACTTTGCTGCTGAAAGTTTATTTGACGCGAAGATGTTCCTTAAGGCCTATCTGCATGACGGCCACCATGCCCTGCTTACAAGGATGGGGTACAAATATGTGGTGGATAAAATACAGGCCTTTGATGCGCTTCTGCATAAGGTAGCTTCTGAAGCAAAAGACAAGGAATTAGAGAGTCTGCGTAAAGATATAATGAAGTACTTCAGCGGAGAAAAGGTCAAGAATGAGTTTACTGAAGAAAAAGAAAGCTATGATCATACCGTTGACGCTTTCTATAAGAACAAGATTGCAGGAATTGAAAACGACGAGGCACAAAAGAAGGCTTATACGAATGAGGAATTCGCGAAAGACCTGAAGATATTGAAGAATCGCATTACTACCAGCCTGCACCTTACGAACAATGGGGTAGTCTTGCCTCAGAATAAGAAAATAATTAAGCAGCTAGAAAAAGCGATCAACACCGCAGAGCAAACCCCGAGCCTTTCTTTTGAACAGATGGAGAAGATAACCAGAGATTTAAGGGCTATGCCTTTGCGTAAGTCAGATTTTGGTATTTCTATTGAGCAGCTTGGTCATTTGAGCGAAGAATTATATATGCGTTCAGCCGCCAGGTCTTCCTATAAATATACGCCGGCAGTGGTTAATTTGATGAAGAAAGTCAGGCAATACGGGCAGCTGGAAGAATTTTTAGTCAACTTGAACGCCGAGATCGGCATGCCCAAGATAGAAAATGTCATTTCCTCACCGCTTAAGCAGGCCGAACCCAAAGATATTGTCCTGGCAGGCGCAATTGCCGCAATGACCGGAGGTAAAGTTGTTGGTAGAGGCGCTAATATAGGTAAGGGTAACGGCTTTGGCGGCGATATTAAGGTAAGTGAGCCAATAAAGCCTGCAAATAAGAAGCAAGATAAGGAATCTTCGCCTCTTGAAAGGCAGCAGCCGGCCAATGTTCCTGTGGTACCGTTCAACCTGCCTATAGTCAACGTGGTCTTTGGCCAAAACAGCACTGGCTGGGGCGCTTTAGTCAGCTTCCTGGGCCGCAGCCAAACAAAGGCATTTTCATCCAGCCCCATGGCATTATATGAGGCTGCACAAGTCAATATAGAAGACATATTACCCCTTAAGTCCCCAGTTTTACACCTTTCAACCGGCGTTGCCCCGCCTGTTGGCGCCTTCTTGGCTAAACTTTTTGCGCAAGCCTTAGCCAAGGTTGCAAATATAGGCGCAAATATAGTAGAATTTATAGCAGAAAGCAGCACAGTAGTAGAAGCAAATGGCAACATTTGGGGTTCTTGGAGTCTGTTCGCCGAGAATACCAGAGAAGCAGAAGGTGTAAGCGAAAAAACCAAATATGCCAGCAGTGCAGTTAATGATTCAACCATAGAAGACGCACTCCGCGCCACAAGCAACGGAGTTTTGCCTGTTTCCAGCCCGATTTTAGCTGATAAAACCTTAGAAACCAAAGCACGTATGGCCAGGCTTTTGATGATCCTGATGAAAGCTCAGCTTAAATACCGTAAATTAGGCACAAGCCTCTTTTCCAAAGACGAAACCCGCGATATCTTCTTGGAATCTGCCGGTATTATCAGCGATACCTTAATGTCCACTGCCAAGAATATCAATGGTAAGACCGTCAAAGAAGAAGCGGTTGAATCCCTGGATCAGTGGTTAGAAGAAACAATACAGACCCTTGGCCTGGACGCTAAAGATTTAGCTGAATTAGAACATGACATTGTGGATGAAAATCCTGATAATAACAAGAGAGTTGGTTCCAGGATTTCTGATATGCGCAATGGCCTTGGTGATATGATTGAAACCGGTATTGATGTCCTTGGTACAGTAATAGGAGCTGATGAGGGGTTAAGAAGGGCCCTTGCCCTGGAAGGAACTGATCCGGGAACTAAGTATATATTGAGACAGATATTAGATGAGCAGAAGAAGATGTCTAAGAAGCTCACTGAAGTAGAAGAAAAAGCAGTGGAAGCTAATATCCAGGCAAAAGTAGCAGTTAAGGGCGTTGTAAAATATTTGAATACCGATAACCCCGTTGACTGCTTAATCTTTTCTATCTATGCCTTAGTAGACAGAAAAGCCGGTGAAAAACTGGAAAATCAGATCCGTATGTTAAGGGCAGAAGGTAAAGAGGTTTCCTTAGAGACTGCGATAGAGATAGCCCAGGGTATATTAGGTGCGTTTGCTTTCTCCGAGGAAGCTTTACGTCAGATGCCGGAAGAATTACTGAGCAGGCTTATATTAATGAAGAAAGTCGGAAATGGTAAATATCACGCCTTTAATGTCATGGGTAGAGAGTCTAATGGCGATTTGATTATTTCTGAAGATAATGCAGCTGCGCGTACTGCAATAGGAAGAACCGTTTCTTTAAAAGATTTAGCTACATATAATGGAGATATCGTTGTGTTAGGCCTCAATACAGAAACGGAAGCATTAGAAAATGAAGGCGCAAGAAAATTAAGTGATAAAGAAGTAAAAGAAATTTCTAAAGAGATAAGAGATATACAGGGTGAAGGTAATGGCGCAGGCGCTGGCAACGGCACAAGCGGCACCGGCACCACCGGTACAGATGCAGGCGGCGCTGGTTCTTCCCCTGCTGGCAATGGCGATGATGATAACGCAAGAGGCGCATTCGTCGGTGTAAATGGCTATACCAAGAGCACTGCCAAAAAGCAGGATCGTATATCAATCGCTCCTTTGAAGATTACCGGTCATATTGGCGTTAATTACGTCGGAAATAATAATTATTTTGCATACGCCATTTATCACAATAGAGGGGCAAATGTTGTTTACACTATGGTTGATCCTAAAGATGCAAGCAGAGATCGCCAGTTAATTAATAACTTTGGCAAAGTATTTAATGTGGCGTTAGTAATGTTGACGAATAGCAACAAAGATGCTGATACTCGCAGCAACGAAACAACGACTACAACTACAACAGCAACCACCGTCAATAACAATAACCGCAATACTACCGGCAACGGATCAAACAACAACGAGATTGCTTCGCTCGCTATGCTCGCTGGCAATGACAAGATCAATATCAATAGCACCGGCTTAATCAATCACAGCATTTATCCTTATACTAATATTACCTTAATTAACCTGTATGAAACCGCTCCTCCGGCAGGCAATGCTATATCCTCTCCTGCCGCAGAAAATACCACCGTTGAAAAGACCTCATCTTCTATTAGAAAATTCGATCTTGCTAAAACCTCAATTAATTTTGTTGTTTCCCTGATGTTCGGTAAGGAAGAAGGCCGCGACATATCAAATGAATGGGCAGCGGAAAGAGATGCGCGCAAAGCCACAGCTAAAGCAAAGAAAGAAGAAGTTTCCCATTCCCAGAGCCGCAGGAATTTCATTAAATTAGCAGTAGGGGTAAGCGCAGCTGCCGCTACGGTTGGCTTGATTGGTTTGTCTGGACAGGATAAAGAAGAGGCTGAAACTGCAGCCGAAACGCTGCGTTACGGATTGTTGACTGACATAGCTAAATTTGAATCCGGCAACACCATTACCGAAGGCGTAGTGGGGATCACCTCCGGCTACCTGGGCACAAACGAGATCCAGGCTAATCAGTGCGTTGTCGTCCTTACTTACGATAGCCGCAGTAATAAAGTGGTCCTGGCGCATATATTCTCCGGCGCCACGGATGAGATGGAATATAACTCCTATGTTTATAGCCCGGATGCGGCAAAAACCCAGGTCAGTAACCTCGCCGAAGTATTAAGACAGAACAATATTGATCCTAAGGCGCTCGTAGCCAACGCGATTTATGCTTATCCGGTGCTTTATACCGAAGCCTATAATGAAATTGAGGCTGCTGTCCGCATGGCTGCTTTTAAAGATGCGGTTATTGAAGCCTTGAATAGAGAATTCGCTTCCGCAGCGGAATTCAATTATAACCAGAATACTATAAAGGTAGATGTGACCGCTGGAGAATTAAGCGGCAGCGTGTACACCGGCACTTTAAACGACCTCGCCGAATTTGATATCGCCAAAGACAGCAGCCTGACAATGAAGCAGCCCGGCAACAGCCTTGCTATCCTGCTGGCCTTATTTGCCGGTTCAACATTCTTGATGGGCGGGTTAGTTTCATATGCATACAACAAGTTCTCCAAGAAGGCTGCCAATTCCAGCTCGCCGATCGTGCCGAACGCCGAAGAAATAATCATCAAAAAGATGATGGAGCGTTTTACGGATGGAAAGATTAACGGGATCAAGATTGATACTCTCATCTGGAATGTCAGGACCTATAACGCAAGCCAGCAAGCCCCGGCGAAATTCGTGAGCCTGGCCAAGCCTGCCAGCTCGCCTATAGATAACCTGCCGGTTAATGGCAAGAATATGCCGGTTGGCTTACCTATTAATACGGCTGTCGCGGTTTCCGTAATTGCGGCTAACGGCACTGACGCAAATAATGATTTTGTTCAGCAGGCATTAGTTGCCGATGCAAAGAATTTAAAGACCAGCTCTTCTGCTGATGCGCTTACTGATAACTTAGCGGAATTATTCAAACTGAAAGCAATTATAACCAGCATCAAGGCGCAGGGTCCTCCTGCCTTTGTTGGTATTGTTTCTGCTGTTAGTGGGTCAGTAACAGAAACGCAAACCAACAAAGGAGGAAGCAATGGACGCAAGATTGAGAAGAGTAAGATTAGACAGGTTTCAGGAGGAAATGAGGAGCTTAGAAACACAGTACGCCATACGGGAACTGGAACTACGCCGGGAAGAGAGAGAAATACCCGGAGAGTTTATTATTCCGGAAATGCCGGAAACCAGAAGGATTTTGAATTAATATCAGGCGTTAAATTCGTCTTCATCAAAGCGTTATTCAGCCGCTTAGGCGCTTTAGTTGCGTTGTTGTCGCGCAACGAAGCAGCATTTCATATTGATTCTACAGGCCCACCTTTAACTACCAAGAGAGAAAATCGGAGAAACCTTTTAACCAGGCTGCAAGCTATACCTTCCGTGGCAGGAAATATGGCTGCAGCCATTGTTGTATTCGGGAGCGCAGTGGCCCTCCTCCGGGGACTGACCCCCACTGTTGCTCCCGTTACAACTATTCAAGGAGGTGTAACATGTGTAACATACGGTTTGAAGAACTTGAACTCGATCATATTGTCGAGTTCACAAAAGATTCAACGCTCTTTGTGGCAGCGCGCGAAAGCGTCAGCGGTTACCTTAGGCTCTTTCTTGTTCACAGCGTTACCGGAAACGTTTATACAAGAAATGGCCGTGTTGATTCGTGGGAACAACTCTTCGGATCAAATCGCGATGCAGTTCTCGCTCGCCTCGTCTCCGCTCGCAACGGAAAGCACATCCCTACCTATAAGATTAACGGCTCCCATAACAATTAATTCGGGGGCCGTTAGTTCCTCTCCTGTTAACTTAAAGGTTGCCGGGTTTATGGTTGGCGTGTTAATGGTATTAAGTGTCTTGGCAGCCAATGCGCAGAAGTTTCATATCGTACAGAAAGGTGAGACCATTTGGGGCATTACCGGCAATAATTGGCCGGTTATTTACGAAAAGAATCCCCAGATACAAAATAGGCCTGGTGAAAGAGTCTACCGTAGCCAGAGTGGGGATATTTATATTAAAGGCAGCAAGCGGGAAGCGCCCAATGATTACGACTTGGTTATTATCTACCCGGGCGATACGATTGTCTTTGAGCCTAATGCGGCAGTAGCCACCACAGTTGCCCCCGAAAACAAGCCTGTTGCTCCGGCGGTTGATTCAGCTAAGATAGAGGCCCAGAATAAAGCCAAACTTGAAGCCCAGAAAAAAGCTGAAGCGGAGAAGGCTAAAATCGAGGCTGAGAAAAGGGCTGAAGAACTCAAGAAGCAGCAGGCTTTGAAAGAGCAGGCCAGGCAGGACAGCATAGCCAGAGCAGATAGTATAGCCAATGCAAAAGCCGCACAGCAAGAACTGCTTCAGGAAGAGAAGCCGGCCGCTGATTCAGTAAATATCGCAGATTCCCTTGCCAATGATACCGTTTTAACCACGGTTGCCCAGGAGCCGGTTGATACTGTTTTACCTGCCCCTGCCCAGCTTCAGGCCAAGGTTGACGCCGGCTTATCCGCCAAGATTGACCTGTATTTATCCTATATTTTATGGCTGGTGCCGGTACTTCTTTTATTGGCCATTGCAAAGAGGATATTCGGCAGACGTAATATAACCAAAGTTGATCCAACAGAAAAGAAGATAGGACCCGTAGAAGAATCAAAGGATGAGGAAGAAGCCGAATTAAAAGCCCAGCAAATAGATGATGCTTGGAAGAAATTTGAAAAAGACAATAAGAAAAAGCTCAATAAAACCGCCAAAGAAACCAAGACCTCAAAAGCAGGCGATATGGATAAGGCTTGGGAAGATAAGGCAAGGGCTGAAGCAGATGAAAAGAGTAAGCTTGAACAGGAAATAGATGATTATGAGAGCGCCTCCGGCGTTAAAGAAATATGGGAAATGTTTAATGAAGCCGCGCCTGAGGAAAAGCAGGTAATTAATACCGCCAAGGCAGAAGCCTTGAAACAAGTTGGAGCGGCATTAGAGAGCGCGGCGCAGAAGCTTAATGATAAAAAGGTTGATGAGTGTATAGCAGAATTAGAAGAACTTAGGGACAATCTCAAGGATATGCCTTTTGAAGAAGAGAGAAAGGCGGAGTTTATAAATGGTATAAATAACTCTTTGGCTTTGATAAAAAGAGATTTCAAGAAAACAGAAACTATTTCTAATAAAGATAATGCTACCAGTAAGGACAACACCGTTAAGCAGAATAAAGAAACCGGTAAAAAGATATTAAAGATCTTTAAGAAATTATTCACTCTTGTTGCGGTCATTGGTCTTATTCTCGGTGCTTTCTACGCTGCCTATAGCTTTTTCCAGAATAATCGTTCTGCATTAGCAGGAGTTCCTGCTAATTCCGGCGATGTAACCAATAAGGTCATAACCGTAGATAGCATCCCCAGCGTAAGCCTTACCTCATTTGAAGGCCTTGGAACGTTCACGTTTTTACCTGAAGAAGAGCTCAAAACCGGATTTGCATCAGAAGGCGATCAGGAAGAATTCTGGGCATTAGTCAACGGCGAAGTCGGCAGATACAAAGCTTCTATGGAGCGCCATAAGCAGACCAACGTGATCAACCGCACTTATGCCGGCCGCCTGCAAGACCATGAGGTACTCTTTAATAACGCATTCAATAACCTCATTCGCGATAATAGGGCAATCTTCATTGATATAGGCCCGGGCGTAGGTAATGCAGAGGGCCCGACCACTTCCCTGGAAATTGCCAAGGCATTCTCCGGTTATGACTTTACGGTTGTGGCGCTTGACCTGCTCGAATCTGTAACGATGTTTAACGATGAAGTCAGCCCGGCAGTGCAGGAAAAATATCTAAGCCAATCAAACCTCTTTATTATCAGCGGAGACGGCCTTGAGCCGCTTAAACAGCAGATAAATAGTCGGATTCCGGCAGTAGGTACCGATGATGTTGTGATCATCCGCGCTGCCAACTCCATAGACGTATACTTTGAGCGGCCGGTAATTGAAAAATGGCTTAGCAGCGTTGCCGAAGATTTCAGGGAACAGAAAGTAGTGCTCTTATTCAACCGGGCGATCCTCGTCAAAGACAATAACAGCCTGCAGTGGAATTTTACCGGAAAGGTTTCTTCAAGAGGCTTCAATCATAACAGCCGGGCAATAACGCCTTATGGCGCAGGGTATCCGGCTGCTTATGTTATCTTAAATACTACAAGCTCAAGCCCCTTAAAGGCCAGGAGCAAATTTAACGAATATCTTAAATACGGCCTGCTCATTCTGGCTTATATGAGTTATACGGGCTTGGCCCTTACCCTTTACAATAGCCTGCTTGTGGAATATATCGCCAGCCATATCTTGAACCTCTTGATTGTAAATTCAATCGTCGCCCTGCCGGTCGGCCCCTTAAGCAGCTATATCAACCAGAGCTATAAAGTGAATATTAAAAAGGAAACGCCGCGCATTGACCGCAGTAAGGTATTAAGCGTGCTTAAGGTATTTCCTTACTTTGTATTGATCTGGGGCACTCTCTGGTACGGCATTCTTCTGCCCATAATCCCCGCGGCAGCCATGCTTATCATTCCTGCGGTTTTCCTGGGGATTTACATAAAGCATTCCCGTGTTGGCATCTTCTCTGTAAAGGCGCTTAAGGCGACGCTTATCGCTGCTGCCGTCGGAACTTCAATATATCTGCTTATGCCTTTCATCCCGCATTATATTGCTACGGCAATGATCAACGAGCTGATCTGGTCTCCTTTATTATCTTACAGGCTGGCTTCCCTGCTTTTTAACTACCATGTGGAGAAGCGCACGCTTAAACAGAGCCTCAAGAACGCTAGTAGCATAGGATATAAGATATACATTGTCACTCTTATCCCCTGGATATCCGTAATGTCCTTCGGCGCGATGTTTGAGCCTGTGACGACCTTTGTCATTGTTGAAGTAGCCACCCTTATTGAGAGTGTCTTCATACTTAGATGGATAGACGCGAATGAGATTAAAATATTTGATTCGGTGGCCGGAAAGCTAAAAGGCATTACCAGCCGCCGCGGCGCGGTCATGACGACCGTTACTACCAGCTCGCCGGTTGAAGCGGAGCAGTTATTTAAGATAGCTGAAGCTGCTGTAGGCAAGGAGAATATGGCGATCATTGAAAAGGCCCAGGCGGTTGCCGCGGCAGTGCATGCTTCCAAAAAAGATAAAGCAGCTGTTCAGGAAAGCCTTGAACTGGCTGCTATATTGATTGAGATTTCAGGCAGTATTTTTGCCGCGGATGGAGATAAAAAGGCCTATGCTCAGCTTATTGCCGCATCTCTGATGTTCGGCCTTCCTTCCCAGAGTATAGAGGCGTCATTCGGCAAACAGGGCAAGGATATCGCCAAATTAGTAAATAAAATAAAGTTTGCCGTCTCTACCACCGCCTACGAACATAACAGTAAAGATAATTACCATCTGAATAAGTTTAAAAATATGATCAAGGATATCCTTGATACCACCGAAGAAGTAATGCTTTACTTTGCAGTCAGGATGCTTGAGCTGAAAATTTCAGAAGATATCACCAGCCTCAAGAATGAGGAATTCATTTATGTGGTTGCCGCCATTGCCTACGATTACCATCTCAAGGAATTGGGAAATGAAATCCGCAAGCAGTCGCTGATGAAATTCAGCCCGCAATCATGCACGGATATTTCCACGAAGATAGAAGAAGCAACCGGGATGGATGAAGAGACCTCAAAGGTTTACATCGGTTATCTTATTGAGCAGCTCAAAAAGGAACTGGCAGCGCAGGGAGTAAACGTTGCCAAATTTGAGTTCTCCGGCAGGCGTAAGGATTTTGTGAGCACCCTTGAGAAGATAAATGATCGGGATTATGAGTTTGAAGCAATATCTGACCTTTTCGCCCTCAGAATAGTTACGAGGGATGAAGACAGGTGTTGGGAGGCCTTCAGCAAATTAAGGGCTGCCCTGCAGGAAGAAGATTCGCTATTAGGGCAGGAAAATTCCGAGGATTTTGATGATTATATCTCCAAGCCCAGAGGCGGCTATCAGGCCTTGCACGGCTCAATATGGCACCCTATCAATAAAACCCTTATCCCCGATACGTTAAAAGATGCGATTTACGGAGAAGGCAATATTGTCGGAGTAGAAGTGCAGATCCGTACTGAAAAAATGGATAAAATTGCTAAAACCGTCCTTGCCGACCATGAACGCAAGGCAGAAAATAGCGGGCATAAGCATTATGATTATGCCTTTATGCGCGAGGCAGGAGAGAGTTTAGCCCAGAACATCGCTGCGGTCAAGGAGCAGATCTGGTTTGGCGACGAAGAGCATAAGTGGGGCAAATCGGTATTCGTGAATGTTTCCCGTAAGGGTAAAGAGGAGAGGATTTTTGTCATACCGGTGAGCGAAAACGGGCCTACAGTTGTGGACGCGCTTAGCCACCGCCGTTCAGCGTTTGAGGCTATTCCGAATAACCTGCGTTTGAGCCTGGTATTACGCGACCGCGATACGGAAACCGAAAAAACAGTAAAGATTATTGTAGACTCAAGCGGAAAAAACCTTGGCATTTCCTATTTGGGATATGTCTTGCGCAGCGGAGACCGCGTTAATATAGAATTTAGCGAACCTTATAAGAAGGGCCAGGGAGTTTCCAATCTACCTGCCAAATTCCTGCAGTATGCGACTACCTACCGGGCAAAGGTGCTTGCGGTTGCGGTAGATGAAAATAAGAGAAAAGACCTGATCAATAGCGGCCGGCAGATCCTGAATTCAAAGAAAAACGGGATATTCCTGTCTGATCCGAATATACGCAGCTACCTGGAGTTAATTACCCGCAATCTCTATCCCTTAAGAGCAGAGTCATGGTCTGATGAATTAAGCATTGCCATTGCCGCCGGTATTATTGATGTGGCAGAGGTAAAATCCATTATTGACCAGATGCAGGCAAAGATCAACGTTGTTTTTGACAGCGCGCGCAAAACTTCCAGCTCGCCGGTTTCCACTATTATTGATATAGCTGTGGAATTATTAAGATTTGGTTCCGTGGATTTAATGGTGGGCCAGAGAAAATTATCAGTTAATCTGGCTTCAGAATCAAGTTTGGGCAACATAGAGAAAATACTCTTGCAGTTGTATTCAGGCGCCGGACGCATCGGCTTCAGATATTTTACCGTTAACCCGAATACCAGAGAAGCCATTGCAGATGATACGCTGTATTGCGGAGAAGAAAAGGTCGGCATACAAATAATTCATAATGAACAGCATAGCGGATTGGCCTTATTCCTTACCAATCTTTCAAGGGCCATTGCTGCTTTAAAGAATTCCACAGTTTTTATCGTTAAGCGCGTTGACTACGAATACCACATCCATAACGCTTTTCAGTCAGTTAATACAAGAGAGGCCGGGCCGTTAGAGATGGTCCTTAGGAAAGCCGGCTTCGTTGCCTTAGAAGAAAAGGCAGAGACAGTATCCATACCGCGCCATCATTCTAGGGATACAAAGGCATTATCGCTTTCGATGGTGTGTAACCTTAAACAGCCCATTGTTGGCTCAACGATCAAGGTAGCTGAAACCTGGGGCGAAGGCAATATAGTCGCGAGGGAGTATTTGCCGGAAATTATCGGCCGTAACACCAGCTCGCCGCTTGAGGCAGTCAAATTCGGCGCGGTGGTGGCTGGTGGATTGATCGTATCTAGTCCGATAGAGATAATTTTAATAAGCAAAGATGGTAAGCGAGAGGCGTTGGAGGTTAATTTCCCGGCCATCCCTTCTGATATGCCAACCCAAAAGCAGCTTATTAAGCGGGCATTATTAGAAAACCATGGAACAATGCCGCGTTATTCCCGCCACTCATATATTCAGCCTGAGCCTATAAGGCGCCCTTTTGGGACCTACCGGAAAGTTTGTGGAAATAGCAAGATAAATTCAGATGGTTCAATACTGGACGATATTCTTAGCGATAAGATGAAATCATTTTTCTCTTGGCTGGCGGGTATGGATACGCTTACCGCAGCCGCAATGTTGGTCCTTGTGCCTGCCATAAAGCTTGTGGATGGACTTTGCAGCCTGGGAGAAAAGATATTCTTTGCCATAGCCAATGCGCTTTACAAGCCTAGTGCCATGAAATACAGGGTTCAGCGCTTCTTTTCGGGATTGTCACACTTAGACGAACTGACCGCAGCCGCAATGCTGGTTCTTGTGCCTGCCATAAAGCTTGTGGATGGACTTTGCAGCCTGGGAGAAAAGATATTCTTTGCCATAGCCAACGCCTTTTACAAACCCAGCGCCCTGAAATACAAAATCCAGAATTTCTTCTCTAGCTTTAGCGGTATGGATGAGCTTACCGCAGCCGCAATGTTGGTCCTTGTGCCGTTTATATCATTATTAGATAAAATCGCAAATGCGGGCGAAAGGATATTAGATGTAATTGATATCCGCGGTAAAGTTAATGCATTTAAACTTAACACAGAACGTTTTCTTTTAGGCTTAGCAAATACAGATGTATTAACTGCGGTTGGAATGATTATCTTAGCGGTTCCTATGTATTTGATGAATAAACTATGGCTAAAGAGAGTTAGGTTGGCTGTTTTTGGTCTGACTTTTATGACTCTTGCTTCTTCATTCACGATCCCTTCAGAGGCAGCAATACTTGATAATAAAGTTGCGAAATTGAATACAATAAAGGCAAAAGCTTTTGAAGACGGTAAACTTGATTATAAAGAAGTTATTAAAATAGATGAAGCTTACGAAAATGTATTAGAAAAAGAAATAGCCGCGTTAGGATGGGAAGCAGGAGCCAGCGCGCGTAAAGAAAAGATAAAAGAGATTACCGGACAAATTAAGAATGAAAAAGACGCAAATAAGCTTACGGAACTTAAGAAAGAATTGCTCCAGCTTTATAAATTGCAGCTAATATATTATCAGGATAAGGTGGAATTGGAATCACGGAAGATGGCCGAGCTTAGCGAAAAGAACAAAAAGAAGCATAGCGACCGGATTGAAGAGAAAATCAATGAGAAGATAGACAATATTGCTGATGCGACAAAAGAGCTTAAGGATACCTATAATGAACAGTGGCCGATGTTAAAAGAAGTCATCGCTGAAGTAGAGCCTAATGTTAAAACAGCCGAAGATATAGCATTTTTACAGGATTTATATAGGATGGCCGTAGATAACCGCAGCTTTGTCTTAAAAAGCCTGGATGAATCGAGCAAAGAACAAGCCATAGTAAAACAAGAATTAGATTATTATTCCAGCAAGATCCCGGAATATAAAGAGAGCAGAGAAATTGCGGATAGCCAGGAAAAGTCCGAAGCTACAAATACACCTAATATGGCCGATACCCAAATAGCGGGAACAGAGAATAAGGCTTATAAGCCGGAAGGTAAAATTGAAGAAATTAATAAGGTTATTGAAGCAATAAATGATAAAACATTAGAAATCGTAGCGGATATGGCCAAGAAAGAAACGGCTTTTGAAGGGTTGGAATATTATTGGCAGATTATTAAGGCGGCTGAAGAAAATAATGAAAATGGCAGATTTGATACCCAGATAGCCGAAATCAGGAAACTGTATGATCTTGCCCGCATTTTAGAAGGATATAACCGTAAGGATGCTGATATAAGCTATTCTACCCGTATCAATCTTATTGATTTTATGTTCCTTAACCGCGCAGCCGGCACTGAAGACACCTATTTGGATATGTTAAAGGGTACAGATACACTCTTGGCAGATGATATTAATGAAGCGGTTTTGGCAGTAGAGCTTAATGCAGTGCCCTTACTTAAAGATATACGGCTGTATGAAAACGCAACTGTTACGATTAACAAACAGATAAAAACTTCCAATGATGCACTAGCTAAGGCAGATGCTGATGCGAAAGATATTTATCAGAGCCTTATTGAAGAAAATACCAAGCTCGTAAATATATTTACCGATTTGACTAAAGTTTTAAGAGAAAGATTAAATCTTAGCGACAAGTATAAAACGATTCAAACCGGCAGCAAGGGAGAAAGGATTGTTGTTATTGCATTGCCCCCGGAAGAAGAGGATAAGCTTAATGATGCGGAAAATAAGTTTAAGCAAGAAATCAATGCCATAAGCGCAAAAGGTAAAGTTTTAGGAGAAGCTGCCAAATTATATCAGGAGCGTAAAGGTGAGAGAGACACGGATAAGATCAAGCTGATAGATTTGAAGATCAGTTTAGTTAGAAAACAATTGGCAGGCGCAGTTTTACTTGATAAAAACATCCAGGCTGCTTTACAGGAAGTCAACAATACGCCCAACAGAGAAAGGCCGGCGTTAATTGAAAAGAAGATTTCAGGGCTTAAGGGGCTGGATTTGGGGTATAAGAATGATTTTAGCGAGATGCTGAATATCAGCCGCCAGATCAGTGAGCAGGAGAAGAAAATAGCTGATAAGCAGGGCTTAGAGGAAAAATTAGCTCAAGCCGGCGCAAATAATAAGGAGTCCGAAATTAACGCGGAAGCTGCCGATGAATCGACCAAGAAATCAGCCAAGGCAGTAGTAAAACTTTTCTTGGAAAAATTAGGCGTTCCGGAATTAAACGATACAATTGATGCTAATGCTTGGGATAATCTTAACACGCTTGAACAGTGGCTCGCGGAAAACGTCTTTATCGGCACATTAAAGGATGCGGATGCTAACGAGCTCTTGGGAATTGCCCTTTCGGCAATATACCGGACAACAATATCTCTTAAAGAGATCAGGGGCCAGCCAATGGGCGCTATAGAGATAAAGTATGAGTATCGTCGGGAAGAGATAGCCGGCAAAAGCAGCACCGATAACAATATGTCTATTTTCTACTTTGTCGGCGGCATACGCGTGAGCGAAAAATCACTTTCTTTTGTCGGTGGCGTGAATTTGGGCGGGGAGCTGGATAATATTGGCCGTTCCATTGCGGAAATGTTCAAAAAGACAATTACTCGCAAAGACCTGATTTCTTTACAGGAAGAGATCGGCAATAAGATCACCAGCAAGATTGAAGAAATAGAAAAAGCAAGAATTGATATCATTGCTGCGGCGCGGAAGGTGCAGTTGATTGACGCAAGAGAAAAGAACGGAGAGATTCTTCCTTACAGCCGCCAGGAAGCAGAGTTGGATTTACTTGCGGCGCAGGAAAATTACTATAAGGTTACTGAAAATTATTTTGGCAAAGACAAAGGCCAGTATGTAGCTATTGACCGTGGTAATTGGACCATAAAGATTAAAGATATTAACATAGAAATTGACGATGATAAGGCTGTGAAAAAAGCATTAACAGACTTAATGAGAGAAGATTTGAATAATGTGCAGAAAGGCCTTGAGGATTATCTTAATAATAATTTAGCGCGCTACCGCGTGCCTAAGGCTCATGTAGGTTTCATCAGCCGCACCCTTTCCCATATTTTTGTTAATCTCGGCGCTACCTTTACCGGCGTAAGGATCCAGCAGGGTTTGGTTGTAAGCTGGACCTTATGGGATGGGGGACGCAAGTTTGAAGAAGCCCTGAAGCTATTGGAAGACGGAGGAAAAGTATTACAGATTGAGCAGGAAATCGCGGAGTTAGATGCTTTGATTATTGAGTTCAACGGTTTTTATGAGGCCGCAGGTGACAATGATATAGAAAAGAAATACTACAGCCTTTACGCCGCTATTACGTTGGAGGCTCATCGGGATATGCTTCGTGATGAACTGAAGCAGGACACTAAGGGCATGCTTAAAGCTCCCAGAGCTAAAAATCACACCAAGACCGATAAAAATATCCCAGCCACCACTAATTTTAGCACTGTTTCGGAGCCGGCAGATGATGATATTCTCGTTGACTACGCGGAAGGGGTTATTGATGGATTTGTCGCTAAGAAGACCTTGTCCGTAGATTGCACCATTGTCGCTAATGATGCTCCGGCAGGCAGGATCAGCGAAGCTAATAGCACTAACTGGAGGCTTTATGAAAGAGGGAATATCGCAGATGAAGCTGGAAAGACTGCGGAAGAGAAGATCAAAGAAGCCGGAAATGAACTTTGGAAGAATGCCACGCAGAGTAGCAGGGTGATATCGGATAAGCAGGAATTATTTATTCTTGCTGAAAGTTTCAGCCGCTATACGATGGTTAATTTTGACGTAATCAAGGCCTGGTTTGAGGCTAAGGCCGATCAGTTATCAGCAGAAGAAAGCTGGATAAAGGCCAAAATAGAAGCTTTAGCTGAAATGAGGCTGGAGCAGTTAGACTCAAGAAGGCAGAAATTATTAAAAGAGAAATTTGATCTTGCGGCAGAAGGAAAAGATATTACAGCGGTTGAAACCAAACTAGGGCTAATAGAAACAGAAGCAATGGCCATAAACGCTGGTTGGAAAACTAATGCGGATCAGGAAAAGGCAATAAAAGACGCCCTGACGGAGCAATTCAAGCAGAAGTGGGATGCCTGGTTTAGCCCGGCAAGCAAGAATGGCAAATTAGATAAGTTCAGTGATGAGTTAAAAAGAATAATCCAGCCGGAGCTGGATAAGTATAGTAATATTTTTGATTTATTATCTGAAATAGTAACAACCGGTAAGCTCGCCGGAAAAGACGTCCGTCCAGAACTCATAAAGGAAGTTTACCGGTTGTTAAGCGCAGTATTGGTAGATCTTTCCGGAACAATAAGGTTGGTAGGTGCGGTTGAGGTGGAGATTAATGGCGTAAAGACAACCATTGACAACAGCATATTAAGCCAGAAGCAAGCGGACCTGCAGAAATCCTATTCTACAAGAGAAACTGATAGAATTAATGCGCTAAAGAAATATAACGATGAGAAAGACAAGCTCATAACCGACATCCTCGTAAATACCAAAGACAGCAAGTCCAAGAAAAATACAAACCAGAAGTCTGCGGATATCTTAATTTCTGAATGGAATGATTTATTTAAAAAGAATGCTCAATACTTTAACTCAACAGATGGCGATTACGAGCTTCAGTTGATCAGTACCTATGAAGATATTTTTAGCAAGCAATTAAACGCCTCAAACCTGAAGAATAAATCTCCTCCGTCCGTAGATGATTTCAACGCCGCCGTTAATACATTCTATTCCGCGTATGACAAATTAAACGATGATAATAAATCCAAGATCAATAGTATTTTAAGAGTATTTACCCACCCCAAGAATAACGCTCAGCTCGATCTCTCTGACGGTTTAAATGACGATGATCGTTATATACTTGGCTATAGAAGCGGCCTCATTTATGGTGACAATGGTAAAATCATAAACGATTTTGATATCCTCATGCAGTCATTTATTGCCGTCTACGATCATCTTAATAAAGGTGCCTTTAACCATCCTTACGAAAGAATAGATTATCTGGAAGAGTTCATAGCTTCCGCATATCCTGCCTACAGTAGAAAAGTAACAGTTTCCTTAGTAAATGTCCTCGGCGTGCTGCAATACAGCGAAGGCAAAGAAGTATCACCCGAATATAGAGAATTTCTCCAAAATTCCGTTAAAGCGCTGGTAGTTTTAAGCGGAGATATTTTTGAAATAGATCTCACTAAAGATACCAAATTTGACCGCCAGCTTAGCCGCAGGCTTGAAGACATCAAGAAACGTTTTCAAACTTCTATAGATGAAGCCGCACTTCCTTACAGCCTGATCCAGATAGAAAAAGCCATAAAAGTGGCAGCTGCTGATCCCAGCCTTGACCAGAGTTTTGTCCAAGAATTGGAAAGCCTGCGCCAGCAATATGTCAGCCAGTATATGAATTATGCCCTTGCTGCGCAGCGTTCTTATCTGAAATTCTTAGCCAATAATCCCCGCGCAATTAATGTAAGCATAGCTTCAGATTACACTATGTGCGCCATACTCTTGGCTTATTCCGGATTATCCATGGCCCTGCCGCAAAAGGATAATAAGCAGGAAATAAATGCCTATCTTAACGTCGTAAAGCAGACCGTTGAGAAGCTGATGCCGCCGAAAGCCACTCCTACTTCAGATGACCATCTTTATTACGATCATGAGGGATTATATATCAGGACCATCGTAATAAGGAATGGCCAGCCCTTAGAGAAATATTTGACTCCTGATGAATACCTTGAACTGTTAATGAGGAACATAATTTATCAGGATAACAACTTTATCCTCGGGACCAATCAGGAAGGTTTTGACACCATCAATCACGATACATTTGCCAGCACAAACAATAATTATTCCTATTACGGCCGTGCCTTTAATCAGTTCAGCCTTGGAGAATTAAATGACGGCCAGATCAACCTGAACGCGGTTTATAGTTTCTGGTTGAACGCGGAAGATTCTAATTGGAAAGGCTTAAAAGATGCGTCAGAGGAAGGGATATTAAGAAAGCCTAACCAGCAGAGGATGAGCATTGATCTTGGCCATAATGGCAATAACAACCAGAGCATGCGCATAGATTACATTATCAGCGAAAGTTCTAATAAGAGGGAGTTGGATTCCCTGAACGGAGAGATCGCTTCTCTAGAAAATGAATTAAGCGTATTGGAAAATAAAGACCCGGCCCAATTGACCCAGGAAGAATTAACTCGCATTAATCAATTGAACAATCAAATTACAGAAAAGAACGCCAACAAAGAAGAATTAAAGGGCAAGGATATGTATGATGAGAAAATGGTCCTGACTTTTAATCAGAACGGAGAACATGTCTCCTTTACCGTGGGCGCGGAAATAAAAGAAAATCAGGGCTATGGCGTTGAGGGTGCTGAAGATAAAGATAAGAAATATGATGCGCGAGTGCTTGCCGGAGTAAACGCATCTTATAACACAGATAAGAATTCCGATTACCGGGGTAATCTTGGGATATACTTGACTGAAGGAATGGTTTCTGTGAACTGGAATCAGGATCTTGGCGGATTCCAGCTTAGGTTTAATGCCAATAAAGATTACAACAGCAATAGCCAGGATGAATATTCTTCCGATTATAAGAGCAGCCGCATTGGCCTTGAAGTAACCCGTGAATCATCTGTAAATAAACAGTTCATGACCGGTATAGGGTTTATGTCTTCTGAATATTCCGGCGATAACCTGCAGAAAAAAGAGGATATTGTTTATGTAGTGATGAAAGGCCCCGGGCTGCTTGGAGCGGATAATCTTGACTTGAGGATAGGCTATGATATGGAGAATGACAGGCCGGTATTGGATTTCAACATACAGGGCACTGCCGGCAAGTGGAATCCGCATTTTGGCATCAGCTCTTTTAGCGAAGAATATTTTGAATTAACCGCAGGGGTAAAATATACCAATGATAGAGGAAGCTATATTGAAACCACCGCGAATGCCTCTGAAGATTACTTTGGCTGGGGCGTCAGGATGGGCAATCGTTGGGGCAATATCTTAGCCGGAGCCAACACCCGTTTTGCTACGGTCCAGGCCAGGGTTAATCCTTTTGCCTCTATCTTTAAGAGCAAGGCTGTGAATGCGGGAGATAAGAAAGATAATTTTGCCGCTCAAGGCGACATCATCTATGAGGAAGATCTTGAACAGCTAGCCAAAAACCTGCAGCAGGCATTTAATGAAGTTCCCGGATCAAAAAAGAAGGTTTTCTCTTTTGTTGACCAATTAAAAGGCTTAGTTAAAGGCAAAAAGACGGTTTACAAATCATGGATAGATTTAGCGGAGAACTTAGGCGAAAATGTAACAGATATGAAGGATAACGAACTGGATAAGTTTAACAAGTTCTATCTGGTTGAGAAGTTCTTTAATAAGGAAAATAGAAAACACCCGACATTATTTAAGGATTTTGACGAATTATTTGAATATATACAAATAGCAGCAGAGCTGGAAACTGCCGAAGGTAAGAGCCTTAAGGATTATCTTTATCTGAATAATCCTTCCCAGCAGATAGACATCGCTGAAAATGAACTGGTTTTCTGGGAGGCAGTAACAACGGCAGGAATGATTAAGAAATATGTAGATGAAGGATCAACCCTGGATGAGGCCAAGAGAAAAGTAACAGAAACATTATCCCGCTCAATTGAAATTGAAGAAGAGGTGGGAGGGCTTTTCGCCGGAAGATTCTTGCCCGGAGACGAAGAAAACCTGGCAGTCTTAAGGTTCTTCCGTTCTCTGGATACGAAAGATATCAAAAATACTGAAGATTTTCTGGTCGCCTTAAAAAATTACCTGCCGGCAATAAGCAAGATCTATAAGCAGGAGAATAATAAGGGATTGGACCTCTCCAGCAAGGAAGGAATGCAATACGTGCTGGATTGGATGGCGGTATTGAGCAACAACAAGGAAGATGATCAGCAGATGCTCAATAATGTCCTCTGGCTCTTAGAAGGTGGCGTCAAAATCGCCGATGCCAAGGCGCAAGCAAAGGATATTCACGGCGCAATGATTACCGCCGGTAACTACAAATACTCCAAGGAAACCGTGGATAACCTGATAATTATTAACCGGTTAACCGGAGATTGGCAGTTGGCCGCGGAGATGATTAATCTCTTCCGCTATAGCGTGGTTGAGGATGTGCTGAAAAATGCGCTGGCTGAAGTAAATAAATATGGGGTCAAGAAGGACGATAATATCAAGTTCTACGGCAATCTGGTTTATAGAGAATATGTCACCCTGCAGAACAATGGCAAGCCCAGCGGTAATATTCCTTATATCTTAGATGTTAGAAATGTTGCTCTGCGGGCTGGAGTAGAATTGAATGATTCTGCCAGCCACTATGACAGCTTAGTTTACTGGGCAGGAATTTTAAGGATCCTTGAAGGCAAGCAAGATAAGGCGCAGGCATTGGAACGCTTAGAAACAGTTTTTGTGATTAATAGAGGCAGCTTTTCTTCCCGCTTAACCCATAATTCTAATTTGATAAAGTTTATTTTAGGCGAGCAGGCAATAGACAATGTCTCTATCAAGAACAAGGAAGAGTTAGGCGGTTCAGTTAGCGAGGCAAAGAAGTTCATTGGCTTAGTCCTGAAAGAATCCGGGGCAGCTTCTCAAGACAAAAAATTGAACAGCCTGCAATTTAAGAGCTCCAACTTGATCAGGGAACCGGCTAATGACGGAAACACAACCATATATCTGCCCGCAGGGTTATTCTCTAATAACAATGAGTTGACCAAGGCGATTATCCATGAGACTGGCGCCTTATTAGGCTTTGAGCACAGCAAAAACATTGCATTGGAAAATGCTTATGAAGATTGGAAGGGCGGAAAGCTTGCCCTTTCAGAAGATTTGAAATCATATATTAGAGGAAACGTTAATAAAATCAGTATTGACCGTCATGCTGAACCGTTCCCGGATGGAAGCGACGATCCGTATGTTCAGATCGCCCATGAACTGTTACATAATGCTTCTTTCCTTGAGCTGTTTGGGGTAAATACCTACGATGATTGGAATCTTATCTATGGCGAGAATCAGGATGCGATAACCTTTGTGGCTGTACGCGCCTGGGATGCGGATGTTAATTTCGGCGGCATGTATGCGTATATAAGCGCATTAGAGGAAAATCAGAATTTATCATACGAGTTAAACAATCTTGACAGCGATACGCAGCAGCTTTTCTATCAGGCTTACGGAACGATGCCGCAGCAATTGACCTGGCAGAGCGAAAATTATATGGCATTGTTATTCTCCATCACCATGAGCCCGGATTATCTGGGTGCTGACGCGGTGATCAGCAATTTGGCAGAAATGAATGGATTCTTCAGCAGCTGGCAGCACGAAGATTTATATTACCGTAATGAGATCAATAGCCGCATCTTAAGCAACTTTGGGATAAATCTAAACGACGGCGTACAGGCTTCGGATATTGCCGCGGTCAATAACCGCCAGTTTGGCATTCTTTATAATGAAGCTGGCCAGCCGCGCGATGTCTTCAGGGTAATTGAGTTTTATGAGTTGGCAATTAGATACGATGACGCTTTTCATAACGCTGATTATTCCAGCGAGATCAGCCAGCAGATACTTTCCTTATTCAATATGAACTTAGCTGATAATAATATTTCTATCAGCGACCTGCGGGGTTTTGGCGATCCTGATTTCGGCGTATTGTATAAAGAAAACGGCGTGGCGCGCGATGCCGATGAAGTGATGAGAGTCTTTGATTCCGTGATATACCTGACCAGGCTCTCTGGTTCCAGGATAGCGTTGCTTGGTGACATATTCTCTGGCGAAGGTATAAATTTAAGCAACGGCATTAATTCCACCAATGAATTACAGGCAACCATTGATCGTATATCCTATGCCGCGGAATATGATATCAACGGTAATCCTATAGATATTAACGGCAACGGCATTAGCGGGGAATATTTATATTACGACAGCGCAAGCCGCACCTTTGATTTCAGCTTATTGGAAGAAAATCTTGACGGTGTCAATGACCTTAGGGGAGTAGTTATCGGTAACGGACAGACGGATAATCTTAGAAGAATATTCGGGGTTGATTTTAATGATCTTGATGTAGAAGGGTTTATAGCCGCCATAGACATAATCCACGGCCATAAAGTCTATGACAACGGATATGTTTATGATTACACTGATGCCGAGACTTTCGTGGCGAACTTAGAGAAGGTAGTTGCTTTATACAATGAGCTGGCTTCCAGGGGCCAGGTTGATAATTTTAACGCTATATTTAAAGCCGTGATCGGAGGCGATTTAAGCAGCATCAGCCCGGAAGACTTTGAGATTATGAGCGGTATTGTTAATGGGCATAATGAATATCCTAACGGGTATGTTTATGATTACACTGATGCCGGGACTTTCGTGGATAATTTAGAGAAAGTTGCTGATTTACACGCTGAGCTGGCTTCCAGAGGCCAGATCGTTAACTTTAATGTTATCTTTGATCTTAATATTGGAAATGGCCTATCCAGCCTTGACCAGGATGCATTTGAGTTTATGTCCGGCGTTGTCAACGGACATAAGGAATATGCAGACTTTACCTATGATTACACTGATGCCGCTACCTTCGTAGACAACTTAGAGAAAATAGTCGCCTTGCACGCTGAATTAGTTTCCGCGGGCCAGATTGAAAATTTCAATGCCATCTTTGGCACCAATATCGGCAATGACTTATCCAGCATTGAGCAGGAAGACTTTGAGATCATGAGTGGGGTGGTAAATGGCGAGAGCGACTTAAACGGCGATGGAGTAATAGATGAGAATGATTATAGATATACTGATGCCGAGACTTTCGTGGCTAATCTGGCAGCTGTGGCAGAGTTAAGAGATGAACTTAACTCCAGGGGCCAGGCAGAAAACTTCAACTTGATCTTCGGCATAGATATTACCAATGGTATCAGCGGGGTAGAGTATGCGAATATGGCTGCTATTGTTAACGGACATAAGGAATATGACAATGGCTACATCTATGACTACACCACCGCAGCCATCTTCGTAGATAACTTAGTTAAGGTAGTTGAGCTTTATAATGAACTTAGCTCAAGGGGCCAGATTGAAAACTTCAACCTGATCTTTGCCAACTACCTCTCGGAAACCGGCCTTGGCTCAAGCCTGACCATGGACTTAGCCGACTATGAGTTCTTATCCGGCATTGTTAACGGCCATAAGGAATATGACAATGGCTACATCTATGACTACACCACCGCAGCCATCTTCGTAGATAACTTAGTTAAGGTAGTTGAGCTTTATAATGAACTTAGCTCAAGGGGCCAGATTGAAAACTTCAACCTGATCTTTGCCAACTACCTCTCGGAAACCGGCCTTGGCTCAAGCCTGACCATGGACTTAGCCGACTATGAGTTCTTATCCGGCATTGTTAACGGCCATAAGGAATATGACAATGGCTACATCTATGACTACACCACCGCAGCCATCTTCGTAGATAACTTAGTTAAGGTAGTTGAGCTTTATAATGAACTTAGCTCAAGGGGCCAGATTGAGAACTTCAATACCATCTTTGCCAACTACCTCTCGGAAACCGGCCTTGGCTCAAGCCTGACCATGGACTTAGCCGACTATGAGTTCTTATCCGGCATTGTTAACGGCCATAAGGAATATGACAATGGCTACATCTATGACTACACCACCGCAGCCATCTTCGTAGATAACTTAGTTAAGGTAGTTGAGCTTTATAATGAACTTAGCTCAAGGGGCCAGATTGA